>Ga0160422_10000024_pt1 | contig 68863 bp, 44 predicted proteins | sample Fk160mmetaG_FD_108192 | JGI IMG/M metagenome (GOLD analysis project Ga0160422, IMG submission 108192) | Marine microbial communities from the Central Pacific Ocean - Fk160115 60m metaG | ecosystem: Environmental > Aquatic > Marine > Oceanic > Photic zone | place: The Central Pacific Ocean... | reverse complement strand
CGTTATCGTTACCAAAAGGATCAAAGGTCGTGGGTGGCGCCGGTGGAGGAACCACGGGCTCAGGTACTGGAGGCGGAGTTGGCTCGGGAACCGTAGGGGGGGGCGGTGGAGCAACGGGTGAAGGGACGGGCGTCGGAACCGTGGGCGGGGCAGGCGCAGGAGCAACGGGTGTCGGGGCAACTGGGGACTGGGGCGTGGGAGATTCGCCGGAGGATGAAGAATCCTTCCATCTCCTGGGTGGCTTTGAGGGGGTGGTCGGTGAGTCAACCTCCTCCTCTTTCGGAAGGGGTGGAAGAATGCCCCCCTGAGGAGCGGGAGGCGGAGTGGGTGGTTGCGGTTGAGCGGGTTGAGCGACGGTTCCGACCCGCTGGCCTGTCATCAAGTCTTGGATGGCTTGGCCTTCAATGAAGCGTATCTCGGCAATCTTGCGACCAGTCTCGTCCCATTCCGTGCAGATACCGTCTTCCAAGCCGTCCTTGAAGTTGTAGTCGAAAGCCTGCTGGCCTGTGGAATACCAACCTTTGGAGTTGCCTTGCATCAAGTCTTCGTCGAAATCCGCGATAAGCCGTTTTTGTCCATTCTCGTACCAGGTTGTCTTCAAACCGTGTCTCAGGTCTTTCTGAAAGGAAACCGATAGGCTGCGCTGGCCGGAAGGATACCATTCCGAAGAAGGGCCCTCCTTGAGGCCATGACGATAAAAGGTGGAGGACCTTCTGGATCCATCTGAGAACCATTCCAAAGCCTCGCCGTGAGGCTTGCCGTTTCGCATGCCGACCTCGAAGGTTTTCGTTCCATTGGGATGCCATTCGCTTTTCGGACCGTTCAGCTTGTTGTCGGAGTAGGTCTCCATGCGGAGCAATTCTCCGGTAATTCTGTATTCCTCCGATACGCCCTCACGAACCCCATCGGCAAAGCGAATGACCCTCCTTTTGCGACCATTGTAAAAGTACTCGGTTGTCTCGCCGTGTCTCTTGCCGCCCCTCCACCCTGAGACGGACTTTGTGGGGCTTTGCTCGAAGGTTTCTATGGCCTTGCCGGTAAAGGCTTTACCCGCACCGGAGGAGTTGACGTCGTTGTTGCCCAAGTGAACGATTCCGTCCTCGTCCTGGTCGAGCCAGTGCAACATGACCGTATTGTCGGAGGTGGTGCTTACGGATGCGGGACCCAAACAGGAGGAAAAAAGAAAAACCAAGAGCAGATTTGGTACGAGAAGTTTAAACTTTTTCATCACAATCAGTTAATGCCGACAGGGCTACTTCGTTGCAAGAGGTTTTTCGCCGAGCCGAGAGGGGGGGCGAGGTTTTCGAAAATGCCCGGGAGAGTTTATGAATCAATGCCTTCCATGGGGTTGCCATGCTGCGGATACCACCGAGATCAAACTAGCCCGAGCTCACTCGTCCGCTTGACTCCATTGGGTTCAATCCTGCTGCTTGAGAAGAAATTCCTCCAAGTCTCGCCTCTGTTTTTTGGAGGGCCGTCCCTTAACCATGGGCATAGAGGGCCCTAAGTTGATCCTCTTGGACTTCTCTTTCGCCAGCTCATGCTCTTCCTCGGGGGTCATGTCGAGGAAGCTCTTGGCGGCAACCACGGCTGAAACTCTTTTTTCCAGCAATTCCACCACTTTGACCGTCTTGAGCAACGGGCCCTTTTGAATGTTGAGAACGTCGCCTATCCTGATTGGCTTGGACGGCTTGGCAGGCCCGTCATTGACCTTTACCCAGTTCCGCTTGCATGCGTCCGTGGCGAGGGATCGGGTCTTGAAGTGACGCGAGGACCAAAGCCATCGGTCGAGTCTCATGCTTGACATGGAAAATTTGTCCTCAGTGCGGAGAAAGCCTGATTTCAAGGGAAAACTCCCTGCCCGAATTGAGCTCGATTTTCATTTTCCTGCTCTTCTTGCCGGGCAGGCTGATTTTACTTACGTCCCCTGCCTTGATTCCGGTTCTCTGGAGGGCGTAAGGCAGAAAATTGAGGATTTCCGGCGGGTAGTCACTAAAGTCGGGAATGAGAAAGTCCCTCTTGGATGTCTTCAGACCCTCGAGCACGAGTAGAAAGCGCTCCTCCTCATCGAGTTCGAGTCCTTTGGCTATACGGTTGATGGTCTTGCTTCCCGCCGGCCGGATGCCGTTTTCAAGATCGTTGACGATCGAGGTGGCGACGCCACTCGCGCCGGCTAGTTGGGGTTGGGTCATCCCAGTACGCTTGCGCATGGCTTTGAGTTTTCTCCCTAGTGATTTGGATCCCTTGCTCATGCAACCACCTTCAATGGTTGAGAGGCTTGTTGCAAGTAAAACTTAAGGAAGAATTATTTTTCCAGCACCCTGGCCCGAAAAGTTCCTCCAGAGGAGTTGAGGTCCTCGATCCCCGAATCATTTTGGTCCATGGGGGTCAACTTGAGAATGAAGCTTGAGTCGGCTGGCCATGAGTCGTTATCGGATCGATCAGTGGGGGCTTCAAGGGATGAGTTTCTCTCTAATGGAAGGGGGGGGCGGTCCGTCTTTTCATCTCCGAAAAAAGCGGAGATTTGGTTCAGGACGTCCTGGACCTCCTTACGGTTTTGCATAACCAATCCCGTGGCGGCTACCAGAATCGTCAAGATTACGAGATAGAGCATCCAGCTTGATTTTCCCCGGCTTGGCTTGGGGGGCCTTGGGCCTTGGATTTCCTCGTCCCATTCTTCCCATTCCCTCCTCGCCTTCGATTTTTCTATGACGGCTCCTACGATGATGGACAGTTCGTACAAGACGTAAAGGGGGACCGTTAGGGTCAGAAGGCTTATGGGGTCGCCACCGGGCGTAATGATGGCGGCGGCAATCATGATGATGACCAAGACCAAACGTCGACTTTCCCGCAATTTGGCTACGGAGAGCATGCCTATCTTGATCAACAGGATGAGAATAAGTGGAAATTCAAAGGCCACGCCGACGGCAAAAGTCAGCCAAATGACGAGGCTGTAGTAGTTCCCGGCCTCGGGGCGATAGACGTCGAGTCCCAGGACGTTGAAGGAAAACTCGATGGTAAAGGCTAGGGAAAGGGGCAGGATAAAGAAATAAGCCATCGCCGCACCGGCCAGAAACAGCAGGGTTGCGGCCAGGCAGCCTGGAAAGAAGATGCGTTTCTCCTGGGGCGTCAATCCAGGCACGACGAAGCTGCCGACGAAATAGAAAATAAGAGGAAGCGACAGGCCGAGTCCACCGAGGAAACAGATTTTCATGGCGATGAAAATAGGCGAAAACGAACGGATTACCTGTAGCAAGTTACGGTTTTTTCCAACCGAGAAGTGGCTCAGTATCCTCGTCTGGTGATGGGGGTCCGTGATCCCCCATGCCTGCAGGTCCTCCTCCCTTGCATCCCGCAGCATCCTCAGATCCACCTCCTGTTTTTGGAGGGGTTTGGTGTATTCTTCGAGGCCGATGCTCTGGAGGTCGATATCAATTTCCCCGAAATCCTCCACCGCTGAGACCAAGGGCATTTGAAGGAGCTTGATCGAGTCCTGCATGAAAACCGCCACCCCGATGCATCCGAGTAGGAAGGCGAGGATCGACTTCAGGATTACCCAGCGCAATTCCTCCAGATGTTCCAGGAAATGCATCTCATTGGGATCGGCCTTGTCGCGGTTCTCTTTCCTGAGGGCGCCGACCAGACCTTTCTCCTTGAACTTCTCGCCAAAAGTCTTGGGTCCTTTTACTTTATCATCAGAGCTCATCTATGGGTGACGTTGAACTGCCCGGGGGGTGTTCGGGAAGGGCATAGTATACGGAAAAAAGGTTCTCCGTCCACGGCAAACGAATCTAAACCCAAAGAATCTCCCGCTCGGGGGCAAGTCGTTCATTGACAAAGCGCCCAAAAAATAGGATGAATTTCCCTTCGTTTTAATTCTTGGCCTGCGCTCAAAGGACGACCGCGGGCCGCACAATACCTCAGAAGCTAAACAATCCTTCATACAATGGCCCAAAAAAAGAAGTCAAAGACTGCCAAGAACAAGAAACCCAAGAAGGCTCTCAAGAAGAGCGGTTCCGCCAAGGCGCAAAGCCAGAAGTACGTATACGACTTCGGCAAGAAGACCGATGGCGACGCCACCCAACGCTCCCTTCTGGGCGGAAAGGGCGCCAACCTCGCCGAAATGGCTCGGATCGGGTTGCCCGTCCCTCCGGGCTTCACCATCACGACCGAGGTTTGCACTTACTTTTATGCGAACGACAGATCCTATCCATCCGTCCTCGAGGAACAGGTCAGGGCCTCGGTAGCCCGTACGGAGAAACAACTTGGAAAAAAACTCGGTGACCTCGAGAAACCGCTCCTGCTGTCCGTCCGTTCCGGGGCTCGGGATTCCATGCCCGGCATGATGGACACCATCTTGAACCTCGGCCTCAACGATGAAACGGTGGAGGCTCTTTCCCGCTCTTCGGGAAATTCTCGTTTCGCTTGGGATTGCTACCGCAGGTTCATCCAAATGTACGGTGACGTTGTTATGGGCGTCCAGAAATTACCCGGTGAGGAGCACGACCCCTTCGAGCACGTGATCGACTCCTACAAGGCGGAACTCTTCCCGAAGGAAAAGGGCGAGATCGACGACAACCGCCTCAACGTGACCCAGATGAAGGAACTGGTTTCCCGTTTCAAATCCTTGGTCAAGCAAAGAGCGGGGAGCGACTTCCCTACCTGTCCATGGGAACAACTCTGGGGCTCGGTGGGAGCCGTTTTCGGCTCTTGGAACAACGACCGGGCAAACGTTTATCGCCGCAAGTACGGTATCCCTGCGGAGTGGGGCACGGCAGTCAACGTCCAGGCCATGGTTTTCGGAAATTCCGGAAAGAAGTCCGGCTCCGGGGTTGGGTTCACCCGAGATCCCGCGACCGGGGAAAAGGTCCTTTACGGTGAATTCCTTACCAATGCCCAGGGCGAAGACGTCGTTGCGGGTGTTCGTACGCCTCGCCCGGTTGCCCAGTTGAAGCGTGCTCTTCCCAAGGCCTTCAAGGGCTTGGTGGCCGTGCAGAAGAAACTCGAAAAGCATTTTACGGACATGCAGGATTTTGAGTTTACCATCGAAGACGAGACGCTCTACATGCTCCAGACCCGCAACGGAAAACGTACCGGTATTGCGGCCGTCCGGATCGCTGCGGAAATGGTAAAGGAAAGGCTGATTGACTGGAAGACCGCGATTAAGCGTGTTCCTGCCGAGCAGCTTGACCAAGTTCTTTCTCCCGTTTTCGACGCCGCCGCGGCGAAGAAGGCAACCCTTCTATGCAAGGGATTGCCCGCCGGACCCGGCGCGGCCAGCGGCCGAATCTTCCTTAACGCAGAAAAAGCCGTAGTCGAAGCCAAGAAGGGCCCAGTCTTGCTGACCCGGGTGGAAACTTCTCCCGAGGATCTGCGGGGCATGATTGCCGCCGCCGGAATTCTTACCTCAAGGGGAGGGGTCTCTTCTCATGCGGCCCTCGTCGCGCGCCAGATGGGAAAAGTCTGCGTTTGCGGAGCCGCCGATCTTCAAGTAGACTACAAGGCCCGCACCGTAAAGGTTGCCGGGAAGACCTTCAAGGAGGGTGATTACCTCTCCATCAATGGAACGAGCGGCGAAGTCTTCGCCGGTGAACTCAAGACGGCGCCGTCCGAAATCATTCAGGTGCTCGTGGATAAGAAGCTCGATCCCAAGAAAAGCCGGGATTACCAGAATTACTCGAAGCTTATGAACTGGTGTCAGAAGGCGACCAAGATGGACGTCCGCACCAATGCCGATTCCCCAACCCAGGTAGCGAACGCAATTGCCTTCGGGGCGACCGGAATCGGACTTTGCCGGACTGAGCACATGTTTTTCGAGGGTAATAGGATCGATGCCATGAGGGAAATGATCCTAGCCGACGACGAGGCGGCCCGCAGAAAGGCAGTCAAGAAATTGCTTCCCTTCCAGAGGCGTGATTTTCAGGGGATCTTCAAGGCGCTCAAGGGTATGCCCGCGACCATTAGGTTACTGGATCCGCCCCTCCATGAATTCCTTCCTCACGACGTTGCGGCGCAACGGGACTTGGCCAAGAAGCTTGGCGTTTCCCTAGCCTCCATTCAGAAGCGGGTTGAGGACCTTCACGAATTCAACCCGATGCTTGGCCACCGTGGTTGCCGCTTGGGGATCTCCTACGCCGAGATCACCGAGATGCAAGCCCAGGCCATTCTGGAGGCTGCCATCCAGGTCAAGAAAAGCGGCATCGAGGTGAACCCCGAGATCATGGTTCCCCTAGTTGGGTTCCCAAGGGAGCTCGAGCTTCAAGTTGAAGTCATCCACGAAACGGCCAAGAAGGTTTTTGCCGCCAAGGGAGAGAAGGTCAAGTATTTGGTCGGCACCATGATCGAGATTCCCCGGGCCGCCTTAGTTGCGGATGAAATTGCGAAGACCGCCCAGTTCTTTAGCTTCGGAACCAACGATCTGACTCAAACGACCATGGGAATGAGCCGGGATGATTCCGGTAGCTTCCTGCCCAACTATACCGAATTGGACATCATAGCCGCCAACCCCTTTGCCAGCGTGGACCGTAGTGGAGTCGGTCAATTGATGGAGATCGCCGTCAAGAAAGGCAAAAGCGCCAGGCGCGCGATCAAGCTCGGTATCTGTGGGGAGCACGGAGGTGATCCAAAGAGCGTGGAGTTCTGCCATCAGATCGGGTTGAATTACGTCAGTTGTTCGCCGTTTCGCGTTCCCACGGCAAGGCTTGCCGCCGCTCAGGCTGCGGTATCCTAGCCCGGGCTCGCTTGAAGGAATTTCCAATTCGCCCGGAGGCGCTCGAGCGCAATGCGCTCGGCACCTTTCTCGCGTCGTTTGCCTGATGTTCTTTCCGGAGCATCATGTTTGAGGTCAAGGAGAAGCCGAGGCTTGTGGAGCGGGCTTTTCTGCTCTCGGTTATCCTGCGTGAGGACGAGAGGGAGGAGGCGGATTCCCTTCTCGATGAATTGTCCGAGTTGGTGGAGAACCTTGGCATCAAAGTCTGCCGGAAGGTAGTGGTGCGTACGAGAAAGAGGTACCCGGGCCATATCTTGGGCAAGGGCAAATTGGCCGAGATTATAGGCCAAGTAGGTGAGCTGAATTGCGACGTAATTATCTTCGACAACGAGATTTCTCCGGGGCAACAACGAAACTGGGAGGAGGAAGGCAAGGTCTTGGTTATTGATCGGCACGAGGTAATCCTCGACGTTTTTGCCGAGCGAGCCCAGACCAAGGAGGCCAGTCTCCAGGTCAGCCTGGCCAGGCTTGAATATTCGTTGCCCCGACTTAGAAGGGCATGGACGCACTTGGGTAGGCAACGCGGAGGAGGAGTGACGCAACGAGGGGAAGGCGAGGCCCAGATCGAACTCGACCAGAGAATGCTGCGCGACAAGATTTCCTCGACCAAAAAGGAGATTGCTCGCGTTTCGCGAACCCGCTCCACCAGTCGAAAAAAAAGGCAGCGCATCCCCCTGCCGTCGCTTGCCATCGTGGGATATACCAATGCCGGAAAATCAACCCTTCTCAATCGCCTTGCCGGATCGGCCGTTCTTTCCGAGGACAAGCTTTTCGCGACCCTTGACCCAACCAGCCGCAAAGTAAGGCTACCGGGTGGGCGCGCCGTTGTGATTACGGATACCGTGGGGTTTATAAGAAAACTGCCCCATAGGCTGGTCGATGCCTTCAAGGCAACCTTGGAGGAAGCTCTCGTCTCCAACTTGCTGCTCCATGTCGTTGACCTTTCCCATCAAGAGTTCGAGAAGCATATGCAAACCACACTCGAAGTGCTCAAGGAGTTGGAAGCGGAAGACAAGGAAATCCTCACCGTTTACAACAAGATTGATCGTACCGACGATCAATGGAAGCGGCTCAAGGCCCGCAATCAAAAGGAAACCGGAGCCTTCATCAGTTGCAGGACAGGTGAGGGTATCGACGAGTTGCTCGAAATCATCGAGTCCAAGCTGGACGAAGGCCAAGCCGTCCGCTCTTATTTGGTTCCTCACGAAAAATACGCTTTGGTTTCACGACTCCGCGAGCAAGGAAGCCTTGTCTCGGAAGAGACGGCTGAAGGTGGCGTCCGGGTTGAAGCAACCCCACGGGGAAAGCTTGACCACCAGATGGAGGAGTTCCTCCTCGCAACGGGCTAAGGAAAAAGGCTACTTGCCTTTTTGTCTTCTCTGGTAATCGACCAAAGTTACCCGAAACATGCCGGCTGCAATCCAGAAAACGCCCGTCATGCAAAAGGACGTCATCCCGGCCACGACGTAAACGGACGTCTGATCCTGTGAGGGAACGTGGGGCATCAACACCCAGAACATGAAAACGAAAAAGACTGCGGACATACCCAGATCGACGAAGATGCCGAGCTTGGACACGAGGGGCCGTTCTTCAGGGTTTTCTGACATGGTGGGTATTCTTGTTGATATTCGACCCGTGGTCAAACCTATCCTTCGGACCGGACGGATTCCAGGATTCGCTTTTTGATCTCGGGGATGGACAAATCCTTTAGGACGCTTGGCTTTACCCGGTTGAAGGGGAGGGAGGGAAGGTGATCCAGTTGATCGCGCAGGCAGAGGTTGCGGTTGGCCGCCACCTCGTCCACCCGGTCTATGGGGGTGAAATGAGGCGCCGACTCGAGAGCCTGGGGACATTCCTCGATGATTTCCCTAATCGTCTTGACGGCTTCGGCGAATCGATCGAGTTCATTCTTGGCGTAACTTTCAGTAGGCTCGATCATGAGGCCGAATACTTCCGGAAAGGCTACGGTCGGTGCGTGAAAGCCGAAATCGAGGAATAGTTTGCCCACTTGGGGAATCACTTGGGCCCGGGGAATCCCTGCTTCTTCCAGTCGCTCGAAGTCCGTCTCTTCAAGGGTAAGAATGAACTCGTGCATGCGGGGCGATTTTCCGCCGCAAGCAGGAAGGGTAGGGTAATGGGGCTTGAGCGCCTCGAACAGATAGCGGGAGGAAAGGACCGCCGTGGACGACATCCTCGGGACGCCTTCCCTTCCCAGTCTCAGGAGGTAGGAGTAGGCCCGGACCTTGTGGGCGAAGTTTCCCCAGTGCCGGTGAAAGGAACCGATGCTTGAAGAGGCGCTTCTGGAGCGGTAGGTCCCCTCCTCATCCTTGAAGATTTGTTTGCCGGGCAGGAAATCGGCCAGTTTCTCGGAAACCGCTACAATGGCGTCTCCCGGTCCTCCCCCTCCATGAGGGATGGTCCAGGTCTTGTGCAGGTTGTTGTGGACCGCATCGACACCCAGGGCGCCTAGGTTCACGACCCCGGCGATGGCGTTCATGTTCGCCCCGTCCATGAAGACCAGCCCTCCGGCATCGTGCACCGCCTTCGAGATCTTATGAAATTGATTCTCGAAAACTCCGGAGGTATTGGGGTTGGTTATCATCACTCCAGAGAGTCGTTCGCCATATCGGCCGATCTTTTCCTTGAAGTCCGCCATGTCGATGGTGCCTTGGCTATTGGCCTCCAAGTACACGATGCCATCGGGAAACCCCGCCATGACCGCAGTGGCAAAATTGGTTCCGTGGGCGGACTTGGGAATGAACACCACATTTCTACCTTCTTCGCCCCTCTCACGATGGTAGGCTTGGAAAAGCTTGAGCCCCACGAGTTCGCCTTGGGCGCCGGCGACGGGTTGGGTGGTGACGGCGGCCAGTCCGGTGATTTTGCGGAACCATTCCTGAATCTCGTACAGGATGGCGAGAGGACCTTGGCAGTCTTCCTCCGGGGCCTGCGGATGAACTTCGGAGAACCCGGGAAGGGCTGCGGCCCAGTCGTTGAGCATGGGGTTGTACTTCATGGTACAGGAACCGAGCGGGTAACACCCGTCGTCGGGGCTTACGTTCAGGTCGGCAAGCTGCTCGTAGTAATGAGAGAGCTCGTCATGGGAAAAGCTTGGGAGATTCGCGGGCCCATCCCGGAGAAACTCGGGGGCGGGAGGATGCGGATCGTACGCGCTCTCCTCTTTCTTGAGCCCGGGAAACTCCATGTTGAAAAAGCGGATCAGCTCCTCGACTGCCTCCTCGTCGTGCAGATCGGAGAAGGTGAGCTTGAGCAGGTTTCTTCCCTCGTGGGCCCGCTCCCGGCCGGATACGTCCACGCCGAGGTGGAGGTTGGCTTCCCTTCCTTTCGCAAGCAGGCCGTGCACTTCGGAGTCCAGTTCCAAGACCACCTCATTGAAGGAGGGGGATTCGGGAAAAGCCAGCTCCACGCCTTCGCAGGTAAGGATTCCCTCCAGCGCCTTCTCCTTGTGCTCGAGAGCCTGCTCGAGCGATTCCTTCATCCCCTTCTCCCCTTTCGCAAGCAGACTGGCCCCGGCAAGCGTGGCAAGGAAGGCCTGGTTGGAGCAAACGTTGGAGGTGGCCTTTTCCTTGCGGATATGCTGTTCCCTAGTGGAAAGCACCATGACGAAGCAATCCCTGCCGTTGACGTCCTTGGCCTTGCCGACGTAGCGCCCGGGGGTTGAGCGAAGGTCCCGCTTGCTTCGTTCATTGAAGCGGCACCCGAACAGCCCCAGCCCGGGACCCCCAAAATTGGGAGGAATAGCCAAGTGCTGGGCCTCACCCGCAATGAAGTCCACTCCCTCTTTGCCGAATTCGGTGGGAGGCTTGAGCCCTCCGCCGGCCAGGAGCATGGGATCGATGCAGGCAACGGAGCGCATGCCACGCTCCCTCGCGAAATCTGCGAGATCGTCCACTTTCTCAAGGAGTCCGAATTTGTTGACTTGGGGAAAAACAAAGGCGGCGAAGCCTTTGGTTGCCTCCTCCCCCATCGAGTCGAGGGCGGAAAAGTCAAGGCATCCGCTGGACGGGTTCACGGGGGCGATGGCGAATTCGATCTCGGTTTCCCGAACCAAGGTATCGAGGACCTCGCGATCTTCGTCGAAGAGGCTACCGGCAAGGAGAATTCTGGTTCCACGGGGATTCGTCCGGATGGCGCAGGCGATGGCCTCGAAAAGGGCGGCGGAACGGTCGTAGAGGGAGGTGTTGATGGCCTCGAAGCCGGTCAGGGCGGAGAGGGCGCACTGGTAGATCCAATGGGTGACCAGGGTACCTTGGCTTCTCTCGGGCTGATAGGGTGTGTAGGAGGTCGTAAGTGGCCTCAATTTGGAGACGGAATCGACGATGGGGTGAGTTTTCCAGGCTGGGAGGAGGTCGCCGATGAAGGAGTTCCTCAGCTTTGTCTTCTCGGAAAGGGCGAACAGCTTTGCGACCGCTTGGTCGTACTCCAGTTCCTCGGGGAGGTCCGGGCCCTCCTGAAAGATAAGGGACTCGTCGATGTGGCTGAACAATTCGCCGGCATCGGCCAGGCCGATCGAGTCGAGCATGGAACGGATTTCATCCTCACTTGCCGAGATGTAGTGCCTTTGCGTTTCCCTGGGAAATTCCGAGGGGTCATAGTTCAGGTTCGGGCAACCCCGACCGTTCTTTATTTCTGATACCGCCATATAAGGAAGAGGATACTCGGCTGGCTGGGCGAACTGAATGAAGAATAATTCACGTGGACAACTCTTATGAATATTTTCCGTGTGCTTTTTCACAAGTTCATGAGGTACATATTTTTGAGTTTTTCTTCCTCGTCCTCGGACTTGTCTAGGGTTATGATGGAGGCTCAATTAATCGCAGACCCCTTCCATCCATGAATATCTACGTTTTCAAGAACGACCAGCAGTACGGTCCCTACACTGCGGACCAGCTCCGCGAATTCATCCAGCAGGGAAGTTTTACCCTTGAGGACTACGCCTGTGGCGACGGCCAGAACTGGGTTCCCATTTCCCAGATTCCCGGGTTCGCCGCCGGGCAGGCTCAGGCCGGCCAACCCGTACAGGCCCAATCCGCCGCAGGGACGACCGGAGGGTCCGCCACGAAAATGAAAGTCATGGTCATCCTTTTTGCCGTCCTTGGCGTGGCTGGCGTGGCTGCTTTGGTGGCTCTACTGGCGTCCTTTCTTGGAGATGATGAGCCTTCTGAGACTCCCCCCGTTGCCTCCGTCGAGACCGAGCAGGGACAGGGTGCCGAAGACGACAAGAATGAGGAAGAGGAAGCTGACGATACCGATCCCGTAGACACCCCGGAGCCTTCGACCGGTTCCACCCCTCCCTCCACTGCCCCGGCACCCAAGCTTTCCGAGGTTTCCCTGCCGCAGCGACTTGGCCCGGATCCCCTTGCGGTTGCCCGCATCGACTATGGAAAGATTCTCGAGAAGGGGGGCGAGCAGCTTACGGCAATGATTCCCGTGGAAGGCAGTGAAAGGGAACGGGAAATCCTCGAAAAGATCTTGGGCGATCCCTCCACCGTGGGTTTGGACCCATCCGAGCCCGTGCAGGTTGCCCTCATGAGTCATCCAACCGACAAGGCCAGTGACAAACTGACCTTTAGCGTTGCCGCAAAACTGAGTGATTCAAGCAAGCTCAAGGGTCTTCTCGCACTGCTCGGCGGGGAGGAAGTCCCGGAACCAGAGAAAAAGGACGGCTACGACCTCTTCGTTGAGGCAAGAGCCGGGGTCTGCCTGGCCATTGCGGAGGATTTTTTCGTCTTGGTCGGCAACGAGGACAAGGAGGTTTACGACACCTTGGTCGCCGAAGCCGAGCGGTTCGTTCTTGCCGACGGCTCGGGTTCCCTCGTCGAAGCGAACAAACCCTTTCAAGCCTTTGCAGGGCAGAGCCACGATGCCGCGATCTGGGTGAACGGTAGCTCCCTCGATCAAGTTCCCGGTTCGGAGGAAATCCCCGAGGAGTTCGGTGGCTTGATCGATTCGGGTACAGGTGTCGTCACCCTCGACTTCAAGGACGGGGAAGCGGTCCTGGCAGGTAAACTTCAAGTCCTCGAGGGATTCGAGAGATTCGGCGCGGGAGGGCTTTCCCAGTCCGCCCTAGAGTGGATCCCGGCCAAGGCTTTGGCAGTCCTTTCTCTTTCCCTGGACATGAAGGCAGTTGAGAAATACGTCGAGGAGGTCCTTCTTCCGGTCTCCGGGGAGGAGGTCGACCTGGATGAACCCATTCCCAACCTCGGAATAAAGCCTAGGGACGTTCTGCAAGCCTTCAGGGGGGAGGTTTCCTTTGCCTTGACCGAATACTCTCCCTCATCCGGTGGAGCGGATCCTCAAGGCAACGCCTCCCCGGGAGGCGATGAGCGGGTCGAGCAAGACCCCTTCGGGGGAGGCGGACCGCCTCCTGCCGAAGTCGACCCCTTCGGGGGAAACCCGGGTCCTCAGCCCGTTCCCGGTCAAGCATTCCCGGGTGGTCCCGGCGGGCCTACCCCCGGTGGTCCGGGCGCGGCGGGACTTCCGGTTGAGTTTATCGCGGCCCTTTCCATCGACCCGGCGAAGTGGGAAACGCTCAAGGCCGCCCCTCCCTTGGCCATGGTCATGGGCATCGCCATGTTGCAGGGGATTTCGGTTACCGTGAAGGACGAGCGTCTGATCCTCGCCAGCAAGAAGCATGCGGCCGATGCGATTGAAGGCTCCCTAAAGGAGAAGGCGTCCGGCTCGGAACAGGGTTTGTTCAAGGAGAATGATTTTGCCCTCAAGCTGGACGTCGCGGAGGTCGCCAAGCTCGAGGACGTACCGCTCCCCCCTCCCGTCATGGCGAACTTCAAGGCGTTCAGTTACCTGGCGGTTACCGGAAAATCAGATGAAAAGGGAGGAGAAGGAGCCTTGCGGATCGGCTTTTCGAACAAGGATGCCAACAGCTTGAAGAGCCTGCTGGAACTTGCTCCGATGCTCCAAATGATGATGGGAGGACCCGCCCGTCCGGGACAGCCCGGTTTCTAGGAATAGAATATCCGCGCTTCCGAATATTCTAGCGGATTCTTTTTCCGTTGGACCAGAGGTGGTTCTCGGTCACCCGTCCCCTCGAATTGAAGAAAATTTCCTCACCGTGCATGCGGCCGTTCCAGACGCCGAATTGACCCTTGGCTCTGCCGTCGGCATTCAGTACGCGCATGGTGCCGGTGAAAGGCGCGCCCGTATCCTTGGAAAAAATGGTGTCCTTGCCGTTGATGATGTGGGTCACGAATTGTAGTTCCGCTTCCTGCACGGTTCCTTCCCAGAGGTCTTTGTCTCCCGTTGCCCCGACCGTCGGGGCGACTGGTTGCTCGAGGAGAGGGGAAGGTTCGACGGGCTTCTCTTCTTTTGGGAACCAACCGGTTCTTGAAACTTTTTGATCATCGGGATCGGGAGCCTCGGCTTCGGCGGATGGGGAGCCGGCCGAAGGGTTGGTCGGGAAGGAGGTGGGGGGCGTGGTTGCAGGCGGGGGGGGCGTCTGGGCCACGGAAGGGTCTGGGGGAGCCGGATTTACGGGTGTCGTCGGGATCGCCTCGTCGGCATCGGAGAAATCGGACCAGCGAGATTTCGGCTTTTCCCCGGCAGGGGGAATCACAGCCGGAGGAAGGGTGGATGGGGAAGTCACGAGTTCACCGTTACGCCAAACGCCGGTGATCCTCTTTCCGTCAGGGCGGGCAAGGATTCCTTCCCCGTGCTGGAGGTCATCAAACCATTCCCCTCGGTAAACGCTGCCGTTGGATCCGACGTAGGTTCCCACGCCGTGCCTTTTACCGTTCAGGAAAGAGCCTTCGTAGTAGGATCCTTCCGGCCAACGGTAGACCCCTTCGCCGGTTCTTTGGTCCTTGAAGTAATCCCCCTTGTAGCTTTGGCCGTTGCCCCAAAGAAAGGTTCCCAAGCCGTGGCGGTCGTCCGCCTTGAAGTCGCCGACGTAGGTGGATCCGTCGTTCCAGCGGTAGGTTCCCTTCCCGTCTTTTCTTCCCTTGCTGTCGATTTCACCCTCATAGGAACCGTCGGCAAAATCAATGGTGGTGGTTTTCCCGGAACGGCAACCCGCCAACAGAATGACGAGGACGAGGAGACTGCTACCAAATGGGTTCTTAGGCATTCCCGTATCCAAGATTACTAAAAGCGATCGGGCAAGCGCTTAAATCGCAGGGGAAATCAGGCCCAGCAAGAGGCATGGATCGAAGGATGGAAGGTCACTCGGGTGCCCGCCTCCCGTAATCGGCTCCGTGGAGTTTTTACGCGATCCAGTCCTTGATTACTTTTCCGGCGACGTCCGTGAGCCTGAAGTCGCGTCCCTGAAAACGGTAGGTGAGGCGCTCGTGGTTGATGCCAAAGAGGTGGAGCATGGTGGCGTGCAGGTCGTTGGGATGGACCGGGTTTTCGTCTATGCCCCAGCCGATTTCATCGGTCTTTCCGTAGACTTGTCCGCCTTTTATGCCGCCGCCCGCCATCAACATGGAAAAACTGAAGGGATGGTGGTCTCGTCCCGTGTTCATTTTTCGCCCTCCCCGGTTTTCACCGAGCGGGGTGCGGCCGAACTCGGAGCCCCAGACGACCATCGTGCTGTCCAATAGACCGCGCTGCTTGAGGTCCTTGATGAGGGCGGCGATGGGTTGGTCCACGGCTCCGGCGTTGTACTGGAGCTCGGGATCGAGGTTGCTGTGATGATCCCAGGAGGCATGTATGACGTTGATGAAGCGCACGCCGCGTTCGACCATTCGTCTGGCCAGCAGGCAATTCCGGGCAAAGTCCTTGTAGGTTTCGCCGCTCTTTCCTCTTCCCCCGATTCCCTTGGGTTCCGGTCGGTTTAACCCGTAGGCTTCCAAGGTGGCGGGTGATTCCTTGGATAGATCGCTCAATTCGGGCGCCGAGACCTGCATCCGCCCGGCCAATTCGTAGGCGGCGATGCGGGCAGTGATCTCGGGATCGTGAATTTGCTCATATCTTCCTCGATTGATTCTATTCAAGGCGGCCAATCCTTTCTGTTGGAGGAGGGGGGGCAGTCCCTTGGGGTTATCCAGGTTGAGCACCGGTTCTCCCTGGGTACGAAAGAGGACGCCCGCATAGTTGGAGGGAAGGAAACCGCTTTGCCAGAGCGTGGCCCCTCCGCTGGATCCTCTGCCTGCGTTGAGCACGACGTAGCCGGGGAGGTTGCGGGAATGGCTACCCAGACCGTAGGTGATCCAGGAGCCCATGGTAGGCATGCCGAAGCGGGATACTCCGCATTGCATCTGAAGCTGGCCGGGGTGGTGGTTGAATTCCTCCGAATGCATCGAACGGACCATAAGGATATCGTCCGCCACGGAACCGAGGTGCGGTACGAGGTCGCTGAACTCCATTCCGGACTGCCCGTATTTCCGGAAGGTCCGCTTGGTTCCCATAAGGGTTGCAGTGGCCGGTTTGATAAAGGCGAAGCGGGCTTTGTCGAGCACGCTTTTGGGAAGGCTTTGGCCTGCCATTTCGTTGAGCTTTGGCTTGGGGTCGAAGAGATCGACTTGGGAGGGAGCTCCGGCCATGAAAATGAAGATGCATGCCTTGGCCTTGGCGTCGAAATGCGGCTTGCGCGGGGTCATCGGGTCCCCGAATCCAGCTTTGTCGGAATCCGCCAGCAGGCCTTCCTCGGCCAGAAGGGAAGCGAGGGCAACTCCACCGATCCCGGAGGCGGAAGTGGCAAGGAAATCTCGGCGGGTGCGGAGCAGATGGTTCTCGATGGGATTCATGATGACGATCGTTATTCCCTGGTAAGGAATTCATCCATGTTGAGCATGATGCGGACGGTGGCGGCCCAAGCTGCGGTTTCAGGGTCGCCGGCAAAAGACTTGGCATCCTCCGGATTCTTCTCGTACCAGGATCGGGAATCCGCCAGCAGGTCGGAGAAAGCCTTTGTCTCATGCGGTTCGGGCGAGCGGGAAACGCAGAGGCGAAAGCCGTGGGCTATGCGTTTCTCGTCACCGGGAGGAGCTTCCTTCAAAATGCGCTGGGCGAAGGCCTTGGCGGCTTCGACGAAGGTAACGTTGTTGAGCGTGACGAGGGCGGCAAGGGGTGTGTTGGAACGGTTGCGCTTCACACATGCGACGTTGGAGTCTGGGCAGTCGAAGGTGAGCAGGTTGGGGTGCGGGGAGGTGCGCTTGAAGAAAGTGTAGAGGCCCCTGCGGTAACGGTCGCTGCCCTTGCTCACGTTCCATTTGAAACTGTTGGCATAGGACAGGCCGGCGATCCCGGCGGGCATGGGAGGAAACACACTGGACCCTCCCACTTCTGAGGACAAAAGCCCTGCCGCCGCGAGGTTCAGGTCGCGAACGATCTCGGCTTCCACGCGGAAACGGTTTTGGCGGTGGAGCAGTTCGTTGTTGGGGTCCAGTCCGGCGAGTTCGGAACGGTGGTTGGAAGACTGCCGATAAGTGGCCGAGCGTACGATCAGACGGATCAATTCCTTGCGCGACCATTTGGCATCGTGGATGAAGTGATGGGCCAGCCAGTCCATCAGTTCGGGATGAGTGGGCGGCGCGCCCCGGACGCCGAAATCCTCCGGCGTTCGGACGAGGCCGTGACCGAACAAGTGAGTCCAGATTTGATTGACGGTTACCCGCGGGGTGATGGGGTTGGCGGAATCGATCAGCCATCGGGCAAGATCGAGCCTGTCGACCGACCCTTTCTGGTTTCTTGGCTTGAAGGGATGAAGCAGGCTGAGACCGCCCTCTCGAACTTCATGGATGGGTTGCTTGAATTCTCCACGCCGAAAGACGTACGTCTTGCGCGGGCTGCCCTTTCGTTGAGTGATTACCCTGACGTTGGTGGTCGATGGCTTGGGGGCTTTTTTACGAAGGTCGTCCAGCTGTTTGCGGATCTTGGCCGCCACGGGGTCCGTCTTGGCGAAATGTTCGGCCAGCAACTTGCGCTGGTCATCCTTGCGCTTGGGAGCCTCCACCAGAAGCGCCTTACGAACGTTTTCGGGGGCGACGTCGGCGGAATGTTCCCCCGTTATAGCCATGATGCGAAACCGTCCGATGACGTGCCTGGAGCCGTATAGTTGAGCCATCTCAATGCGCAGGCTGCCGGCTTTCTTGGCCGGAAGGGGTTGCGCCAAGCGAAAGGTGGCTTGATGGTTCCTTCCCATTTGAGGGCTGATCGCCCAGCCCGTTTCGTCTTTCCGGTCGATCGCTGCCTGGACGGGCCATTTATTTTGAGAAAAGTCCGCCTTGGCGGATGAAAAGGGGAGAGGCTCTGTCTTTTGCGAATCCACAAGGTCGACGACGAAGGCCCGAAATTCGCTCAACACGAAATTACCGTGCTTGGTCAGCCCGGGTCCTTTGGCGGGTAGCTTTGGATCGGCCAGAACTTCCAGCCGGAAGCCGGTTAGGGGTTTGCCTCCCGTATCCGTGGAAAGGTTCAAGAGGAAGGTGGTCGTTTCGGGGACCAGTTTCTCCACGAATAGGCTGTCGTCCTCGCGAGCAACCAAACGGAAGTCGCCTTGCTTGGGTAGTGGGCCGAGCTTAAGGGGGTGATGAGTGATGGGGTCCTTGATGGCGGACAGTCGCGCCCTCGTTTTCTTCTCCCATAGGGCTTGAGCGTCTTTGCGTGAGACCGTCCGGTCTTTAAGGGTTTTTTCGAGTGCGGAGACCTGCTTGTCGTGGGTCGCCTTGTCCTTTTCGTATTTCGCGAGGGCAGCCGCGGAGGAGGGAAGGGCGTAGTTGGTCTCATCCCCGTTGTTGTAGAAGGCGAAGAGCTGGTAGTATTCGTCCTGGGTGATGTTGTCGTATTTGTGGTCGTGGCAACGGGCGCAGGTCAAGGTGAGGCCGAGCCAGGCCGCGCCGGTTGTCTCGAGTCGGTCCATGACTGCGGCTACGCGCCATTGTTCCTGGTCGGTGCCGCCCTCGGTGTTGGTCAGCGTCTGACGGTGAAAGGCGGTGGCCAGACGCTGTTTCGGGGTGGCCTCGGGAAGAAGGTCGCCGGCCAATTGCTCGACCGTGAATTGGTCGTAGGGAAGATCTTCGTTGATGGCCTCGATCACCCAGTCGCGATAACGCCAGGCGTTGGGACGCGCCCTGTCTTTCTCGTATCCGTCCGAATCCGCGTAACGGGCTACGTCGAGCCAGTGGCGTCCCCATCGCTCCCCGAAATGCGCAGAGACAAGCAGTTCTTCCACCAGGTCGGCGTAGGCATTAGGGGACTGGTCCTTGACGAACTTATCGACGCGGGCAGGGTCGGGAGGCAGGCCGAGAAAGTCGTAATGCAGGCGCTTGGCGAGTGTTCGCCGGTCGGCCTCGGGAGAGGGTGCCCGATTGAGACCTTCCAGCTTGGCGAACACGAAGCGATCAATTGGATTTTGAACGCCTTTTCCGTTTTTTAGCTTGGGGAGAGGAGGGGAGAGTATCGGTCTGTAGGCCCAATGGATGGGATAGTCGGCACCTTCGCTGATCCACTGCTTGAGCACGTCGGTTTCTTCCTTGCTCAGTGACTTCCCTGTTTTCTTCGGAGGCATAACTTCGTACTCGTCTTTTGTGATGAGACGGGCGATCAATTCGCTCTGGCCTGGTTTGCCCGGCATCACGGATTGGTAGCCTCCCAGGTCCTTGAGGGCTCCCTCTCGAACGTCCAATCGCAGCTTGGCCTTTCGCTGCTCCTTGTCGGGGCCATGACAATCGAAACAGTTTTCGGCCATGATGGCTCTGGCCTTTGCCGCAACCCCGCTTTCCGCATCCGCCGAGAAGGCGAAAAGAGCGAGAAGAAAGGATGACGGGAAGCAAAGATTCACCTTATTTACCCTACTTGCCGTTTTCCTTTGAGGAAAGCAGAAATGATTTCTTTCGCTTGTTTTGCGGGGGTCAAGAAGGAAGCGGTCGAAGCGGTTTTCTTTCTTTCCAAGGATCCTCAAATTGGCTAAAAGGAGGATCGGCTGAATAGCTTGGCCCAAACTAGGAGAGGTGGCAGAGTGGTCGAATGTGCCTGACTCGAAATCAGGTGTGCCGAAAGGTACCGGGGGTTCGAATCCCTCCCTCTCCGCCACTATTCCCCGTCAAGAATTCGACTCGTAGAAGGCGTTGATCTTGTCGGATACGTCGCGGAACGAGATATCGGCCGAGTAGACGAGCTTGTACTCCTCGATTGCCTTTTCCTGATTCCCCATGGATTCGTGGCAGCATCCGAGTTCGTAGATGGCTTCCTTCTTTCGGTCGTCCATTACCTGAATCTCGTTCTTGAGGCTTTCGAACTGCTCGATGGCCATGTCGTGAAAGCCCTTGCGACTGTAGCACCTTCCTAAGTGAAGAACGGCATCGAGGCGGACCTTTGCATTCCTCTGGGCCAGTTGAAAATGGGGGAGGGCATCGTCGTAACTTTCCTTTTCGAAAAGGAGCATGCCCAGTTCGTAACGGTAGCCATACTCGTTGGGGTATCTTTGCACGAGGGACTCGAGTTGAGTCCTCTGGTATTCCTCTTTTTGCACCCTGGTTTGCTCGAGAGACGCTTGGGCTGCCTGATCGTCAGGGTTTTCGGCCAGGGCCTTTTCCCAAGTTTCGATGGACTGGTCGAAATACTCGGCCGTGAGTTGCCGCTCCTTTTCCTCAAGGGAGACGTCTCCTTGGCCTGCCTCCTGCTTTCGAGCCTCCTGAATCCAGGCAATGGCATTCTGAAGGTCGCCGTAACGTTGGTAGTAATCAGACAGCTGGCGGTAGTGGTTGAGGTTGGCGGGTTCCTGCGTCACCTTCTCATAGGTTTGACGGATCAATTCCTCCAGGCTCTTGGCATCGTTGACGTTTTTGGAGGCCTGCTCAAGGGCTTGGGCTTCGTCCTCGTCCTTCAGTTGGGTGCGGAAATCTTCCGACTCCTCCCATTTCCCCTTGTTCATGGCCATAGCCACGGAGGCTTTCTTCATGATCTCCTCGGCGTCCCCGTCATTGGGGTTGATTTTCTTGATCGAGTTGCCGGTGGCAATGGCCATCTCGGTGTTGCCCGCCTCGATGTATGCGCTGCCTAGGCTCTTGAGGTTTTTGAGGTTCTCGGGTTCAAGTTTCTGGATGGTTTCATAGGCAAATACGGCGGTCCCACTCATGCCGAGAGCCGAAGCTGCTCCGGCCAGCATCTGGTGGGCAAAGACGTTTGAGGGAGACTTGTCTATCAGCCCCTCCGCCTTGGCGAGGGTCCCTTCGGGGTTCTTGTCGTCGGACTTGAACATGAAGGGAGCCGAGGTCACTTTGTGGAGCAATCCGGAAAGGCCTTTGGTATTGGTTTGCAGGCTATTGATCTGGAGAGCCCTGAGCTTCTTGCGCAATTCGAGACAACCGGGCCTTTGCGTTAATATGGCTCCGTAAATCTCACGGGCGTAGGTCGGGTTCCTCTGGGTAAGCTCATCCGCAGATTCCAACTGCTTGATTTGTCTTGGATCAAGCTCGGAAATCGGGATTTCTTCAATCATTTCGCAAAAAGGTGGGTGATGGGTAATCTTTCTGGATGGGCCTTCAAATTGAAACACCCCATACAAAAAGTTGAAAATTACAATATTTTTTCAACCACTGAAGCAAGAAGGAAGAAATTTTCATCGGCCAATTCCCTCTTCCTTGCTTCCACCAAGAGCCTGATTTTAGGTTCCGTACCCGAGTACCTGAGAAGGACCCGTCCCTCGCTGCCCAGACCAAGAACCGTTTTCCGGAGGGCCTTGCTTAAGGCCGGTTCATCCTCAATGGGAACCTTTCGTCGCACCGGGAAGGCTCCAACCCTGGAGGGCCAGAGTGAAATGGCTCCGGACAATTCCTTGAGGGATTTCGAGTTGCGGACCATGGCATAAGCCACGAGGAGAGAGGTGTAGAGACCGTCCCCCGTTGGAAGGTAGTTGCTGGAGACGACGTGCCCGGAAGACTCTCCGCCCAAGTTGCACCCTTCCTTCCGCATCATCTCGGCTACGTTTCGGTCGCCCACCTTGGCCCGGTGAAGGGCAAGACCCTCGATTCGCAGGCTTTCCTCAAGTCCCGAATTGCTATGCTCGGTTGCAACCAAGGCAGCGCCATCGAGGCTTGAGAAGCGCTTTGCGTCAAGGGCCAGCAACCCTAGGATCTTGTCGCCGTGAATCAATCCTCCCCCCGCATCGCAAAATACGGCCCGATCCCCATCCCCGTCATAGGCGATACCGAGCTGGGCGCCGACTTCCGAAACCTTTGCTTGCATAAGCCGTGGGTACTCCGAACCCGCATTTTCGTTGATTGCTCCCTCGCCTTGGTGCAGGGGGAATACCTCGGCCCCGTAGTGGCTGAGGACTTGGATGCACGTGCCGGAGGTGGAGCCGTTGGCCATGTCGGCTACAACCTTGCGCCCTTCAAGAAACCCATCGGGGAAGACCCCCTTGACGTAATCGAGGTAGGCTTTTCCCGTTTCCGAATCCCGAGGGGGGCGCGCACCGTCTTCGGGTAACGCCGAAAGTTCGATCCGCGACTCAATCAGTCTCTCCTGCTCGATGGCAAGCTTCTCTCCTTTCCCGGAAAATATCTTGAAGCCGTTGTCCCCGCTTGGGTTGTGGGAAGCCGTAATCATCACCCCGAGTTCAACCTTCCGACCGACTACGCCATGAGCGAGGGCGGGGGTTGGGAGGATGCCTGCATCCATAGCCCGGCATCCCGAATTCTCCAGACCCTGGCTTAATGCAACCATGAGCTTTTCACCCGAGGGCCTGGTATCCCTAGCCAGAAGAACCGAGGGATCCGGTCCGGACGCGTTCAGGTAACCCCCGAGAGCACAGCCTAGCGAGTATGCGAAATCGTCGTTGAGTAGCTTTCCTCCATAGTGGCCGCGAATCCCATCGGTCCCGAAGTAATTCACCGCCTTGAGGCAAAGAAGGAGGAAGCCTTTTCAAGCCATTCACCGACGGCTCCTTGCGTCAGCAGAGATTGGGCAAGATCAACGCCTTCCTCGAGGGTGCTCGCCTTGCGACAGGTAAGGAAGGCGGTCGCAGCGTTCATGATGACCGTAGTTCGCAACCCTTCGGGAGCCTTCCCCTCGAGCAGGAGCTTCATGATCCTGAGGTTTTCATCCAAGGCGCCTCCTGCGAGGTGTTCAAAGGGTTGGTCTTGCATCCCCCAGTTGCGGGGCGACCAGCTTTCGACGCCATCGGTCGAGATTGGTCCGAAACCGAAAACCAAGTTCTCCCCGCAAGAAGTGATTTCGTCCACACCAGAGATCACGGGGTCATCGATCTTTCCGTGGACCACGACTGCTCCCTTAAGTCCATTCCCCCGGAGCGCTTTGCCCATCTTCTCGATGTGGCGAGGGTCGTAGACCCCCAGAACCTGATAGGCTGGCTGGGCCGGGTTGATCATGGGGCCGAGCAAGTTGAAGACCGTGATGATCCCTCGACCGGCAAGCTCCTTGCGCACGGGCGCGATGTGCTTGAAGGCGGGATGGAAGGACGGTGCGAACAAAAAGGCAAAGCCCAGTTTATCGAGACCTTCCCTGATGAGGTCGAGTTCGGGATCGAGAGGAATGCCGATCGCTTCCAGAAGATCGGCGCTTCCACAACTGGAACTGATCGATCTGTTGCCGTGCTTGATGACCGGGACGCCCGCCGCGGCAACAACGAAGGAAACGAAGGTGGAGACGTTGAAACTGCCTGCCTTGTCCCCTCCCGTTCCGCAAAGGTCGATGGCATGGGGAGCGATCTCTTCTAGGTGCGGGTCCCTGGCCAGCCCGCGGAAGCAGGATACGAACTCCTCAAGTTCTTCGACGCGCTCACCTTTTTGGGCGAAGGCTTCGAGGAAATCGACCTTAACGGAGGGGTCCACCTCCTCGGCGACGAGAAAGTCGATCGCCATTCGAACCTGATTCCTTTCCAGGTCCGACTTTCCACGGAGATGTTCCGTCAGTTGCTTTAGTTCGTCTACTTGCATTTGAAAAGTCTTTGGGTGGGCTTGCGAACCTGCCCGGAGTTTAGTTCTTGCTCTTTTGAGAATCTCGTTTTGTAGACCTTTCTATGCGAGTTGGACAACGTTTTTCATTTGTTTTTGTCGTTGTGGGGATTTCCTTCCTATCCTTTCAGCTTTGCTTCGCGACGAAAGATCAAAAAGAAAACGGTACTCCGTCAGAGCCCGGTATGGGATACGGGGATGCCTTGGTCTACGGCCTCGTGGAGGGAATCACGGAGTTTCTGCCCATTTCGTCCACTGGACATCTCGTCCTAACCAAGGAATTCCTATCTTCTCCGCTCGACGACGGTGCCGAGGAAGCGATCAATTCCTACCTGATCGTCATTCAGGGCGGCGCCATTCTTGCAGTGATCCTCCTTTATCGCAGGAGGGTTTGGTCCGTCGTTCTTGGTTTTGCCGGTCTGAATCCCCAGGGAAGACGCCTCGGAGCCAACCTTCTTTTTGCCTTTTTGCCGGCTGCCCTCATAGGTCCGTTTCTGGATGAACTGATCGAGGCTTTCCTCTTCGGTCTCCTTCCCATTGCCTTTGCCCTTTTCGCCGGTGCCGTCCTCATGTACTGGGTGGAGGCCCGCAAGAAAGCCGAGTCCTCCGGCATGAGCGATGCCGGGAAGTCGTTGAATGACCTGAATCTCCGCTCATCGCTTCTTATTGGCGTCATGCAATGCGTAGCCATGTGGCCGGGAACCAGTCGGTCCATGATGACGATCGTGGGCGGGTACCTAGTTGGTCTCAGCAGACGGAAGGCGGCTGAATTCAGTTTCCTGCTCGGCATGATAACGCTTACAGCCGCCGCAGGCTACAAGTGCCTCACCAAATGGCAGGTGATGAAGGAAAACCTGGAATTCGGTCCCGTCGCCTTCGGTTGTCTGGTTGCCGGTGCTTCCGCCGCTCTTTCAGTCGTCTGGTTGGTCGGCTACCTGGCGCGGCGTGGCTTGGGCATCTTCGTCTGGTACAGGATCATCCTCTCTGCCGGTATTTTGGGGGTTTATTTTTGGAAAGGCTGAGCCTTTCCTTAGCTTGACGGCTGATTCATTTGCTGTTTTACTGGCCTACTAACCAAATTTGCCATGGGACAACCTAAAAGAAAACACTCCAAGCAACGAAGCCGGAAGCGCCGTGGCGCCAATCGGTTCCAAGCCCCGCTCTTGGTTAAGGAGGCTGACGGAAGTCACAGTCGCCCTCATCGCGTGAACCCTGAAACGGGGCAATACCGCGGCAAGCAAGTTCTCGATCTAGAGGTCTGATTTGACCGGTAGGCTTCGGCATGGATAAGACCGAGGCGAGGCTGACCCTTGCAGTGGATGTGATGGGTAGTGATCAGGGTCCGAGAGAGATCATCGAGGGAGTTGCCCAAGCAGTAGAGTTTTCTCCGAGGGGCACGGAGTTCGTCCTTTATGGGCGGCAAGAGGTCGTAGAGCCTATCCTGGAAGATCATCCGATGCTTTCCAACGCCAGGGTTTCCATCAGTCATGCGCCCGAGGTTGTGGGGATGGAGGAAAAGCCGATCGCGGGAATCAAGGGAAAGAAAAACTCTTCCATGTCCCTTGCCCTTCTCGCTCTTAAGAACGGGGAGGCCGACGCCCTGCTCAGTTGCGGCAACACCGGTTGCCTGATGGCGGGCGGAGCAATCCGTCTAAGGACGCTCGAAGGGGTGGAAAGACCTGCGCTTTGCACCATTTGGCCCGGGCGCGAGAGGTATTTTACCCTTCTGGACGCGGGAGCGAATCCTCATGCCAAGCCCTTCCATATCGTACAAAGCGCCGTGCTGGGTTCCAATTACGCAAGGCTTGCCTTGGGGTTGGTCCGTCCTAAGGTGGGGTTGCTCACGATCGGAACGGAGGAGGGAAAAGGGAACGACGTAATCCACGAAACGCATGAAATGCTCAAGGATATCGACGGAAGCATCATTAACTACACCGGTCTCATCGAAGGCTTTCAGATCTTTGAAAACGTTGTGGACGTCGTGGTCTGCGATGGATTCGTCGGTAACATCGTCCTCAAGGCTTGCGAATCCTTAAGTAAGTTGATTGGCAGTTTTCTGGATGAGGAACTGAGGAGAAATGCCCTCCGCAAGACAGGAGCACTCCTTTCCAAGGGTGCATTCAGAAGCCTTAAGCAAAGAATCAACCCCGAGCAATTCGGCGGGGCTCCACTGCTTGGGTTGACGAAGAACGTGATCAAGGCTCACGGATCTTCGAATCGCAACCACATCAGTGGCGCCATAAAGATCGCCCTGGATCTTATTCAGCACGACATGCTTTCCCAAGTCACCGAGGACATCAGGGAGACGAATGAGGTCCTGCGCCCCGAACCTCTTCCTTCGAGAGGCAACGAAGCCAAAAGCTGATGAATCATGCGGGCTCAAGTATTCTCAGGGGAGTGGGGTCGTATGCGCCCGCCCGGAAGCTGGACAACCTGGAGCTGAGCCAAAGGGTGGAAACGAGCGATGAATGGATTACGACCCGGACCGGAATTAAGGAGCGGCGCATTGCCGGTGATTCCGAAAGCACCAGTGACTTGGCCGTGGAGGCCTCTCGTCGGGCCATTGCCGATGCCGGCCTCCGCGTCGAGGACGTTGATTTGGTCATAGTGGCTACCATTACACCCGACATGGCTTTCCCCTCCACGGCCTGCCTGCTGCAGCACAAACTCGGCATCCCCAAGGTTGCCTGCTTTGACTTGGAGGCAGCCTGCTCCGGGTTTCTCTACGCTCTTGACGTAGCTGATGGAATGCTCAGTTCAGGCCGCTACCAATGCGCCTTGGTCGTAGGGGCTGAGAAACTGTCGACCATCATGGACTGGGAGGATCGCACGACCTGCGTGCTCTTTGGGGATGGAGCTGGGGCCGCTGTTCTTGCCAGAGAGGGGGAGGGTGCCGAAATGCTTGGCTTCCAGTGTGGCGCCGATGGCTCGAACCCTTCCCTTCTGCAGCAACCCGCTGGTGGCTCTCTTTTGCCCGCTTCCAACGAGACCATTGAGTCGAGAGGCCATTACCTGAAGATGAATGGTCGTGAAATTTTCAAGTCGGCAGTCCGTGTGATGGAGCGGGCTGCTCTTGAATTGCTCGAAAGACATGGCATCGACAAGAACGAGGTCAGCCACGTCATCCCCCATCAGGCCAATGCCAGGATCGTTGAGAGTTTGTCCCAGAGATTGGAAATCCCCATGGAGAGGTTTTACTGCAACCTGCACAAGTACGGGAACACTTCCGCCGCCTCGATTCCTCTGGCCTTGGACGAGGCCTACAAGTCCTCGACTTTCCAAAAGGGAGAACTTGGTTTGCTCGTTGCCTTCGGCGCAGGCTTGACTTGGTCGGCGGCTCTTGTTCGATTCTAGCTTGCGATGAAGAAAATTCCCATGAAACCATTTACGCTTCTGCTTCTTTTGAGTTTGGCGGCTCCCGCCATAGAGTTACCGGGGGTTTCGCCCGGAGATAGAAGGCGAGGCCAATCGAGCTTGTCGTCCGGAAAGGAATTTCTATTTCCAGGGACTGGTTTCTTCAGAAAAAATCGTGATCCCATTCCCGAGGAGCAGGCCAAGGAATGGTTTATAACCGCCGAGGCAAAGCTGGATCAAGGCGAGATTCGCAAAGCCCTCGACCTGTACGAAAATTTTTCCAAGAGGCGTTCCAATGCGGTTCTCGTCCGCAAGGGCAAAAAGATTCAGATCGGCCCAGAGGCCCTTTTCAGGGCGGCGATCCTCAGGGAAAACAAGGGGGATTGGCGAAAAGCCTTCGAGCACCTCAGACTGATTGCGGAGGCATATACCGAATATAATTTCGAGAAAATTGCAGAATCGCTCATGAGAGTCGCCGAGAGGTTGGCGAGGGAGAAGTTGCCCCGCAAGTGGGGTTTCGTGCCCCGATTCCGTTCCGGTAATCAGGATCGTATGCGCATGGACCAGATTGCCAACCTGGCCAGAGGGCCCAAGTTCGCGCCGCGGGCCCTGATGGCTTTGGCGGAGATAGCCAAGAAAGACCGCAAGGAGGACGAAGCGGTGGACGCCCTGGAAAGACTCGTCAACCTGTACCCGGAAAATTACCTCTGTGAGGAAGCCTATTTTCTGCTCGCCAAGATTTATGAAGGAAGGGTTTCGGGCCCATCATACGATCAGGGATCCACCCTGAAGGCCCTGAACTTCTACGAAGACTACATCATTCTTTATTCGACGTCACCGCCCCGAAGCAAACATGAGTCCGCCGAGGACTATCAAGCCCGCCTGACCGAGTCGAAGATAAGGAGATCCCTGGCCGAGAAAGGCCGGAGGAAAATGAGGGAAACCTTGGCTGCCAGCAAGGTGGAGGTGGGTAAGTTCGTGGAGAAATACGGAAAGTATTACATGGTACACTGGAGAGAGCTTGGCAACCGACCTGCCCTGCAGTTCTACAATGAGGCCATCACCACGGCCCCCGAATCCGAAGCCGCCCGAGTGGCCGAGAGGAAAGTTGCTGAATTGAGAGGGAGTGATGAAAAGTGAAATCGGTTTTCTTCCCGTCGTCCTCTTGGTTTTTCTCGCATTTGCTTCATCTTGCCGGTACCAGCCCGGCGCGAATGACTGGGACACCCCGAAAACGCTCTTCGTTCAGGTGGTCTCAAATGATAGCGCCCTTCCCCAAGCGGGAGGGGTCGTAAGCCGGACCATTCGAGAGGAATTCCTCCGTCGGGGGACTTTTCGTCTCGTCCGTTCCGAGGATGACGCCGAGTTCCTGCTGCGCGTCAAGATAGAGGAGTTCACCAAGAGCCCGGAGGTCTTCAGTTCACGGGATACCTTGCTGGCGGCCGGCTTTGCGTTGCATGTCGGGGCGTACGTAACGCTTTACTCTTCCGGGTCAAAAACCTCGATCTTCGAGGATCGGCTTGTCCGGGCTGACGCCTCGTCCCTCAAACCGCAGTTGACTTCCCAAGCCCGCGACCGTCAATCGACCGCCGCCATTGCCAGGGAGCTCGGGTTGAAAATTGCCAACCAAGTAGCCAATCATTCCTGGTAGATTCCCTTCCAATGAAAAAGATATTGGCCCCCTCTATCCTTGCAGGCGATCATGCCTGCCTGAGGGACTCCCTTTTGCTGGCCGATCAGGACGGCAGGGAGTGGATTCATCTCGACGTAATGGACGGACACTTCGTTCCAAACCTTAGCTTCGGCCCGCAGACCGTGGCGGACTTGAGAGAGCATTCGTCGATGTTCTTCGATGTCCACTTGATGCTGGATAACCCACAGGACCATATCGATTCCTTCGTTCTTGCGGGTGCCGACCTAATCTCCATTCACGTTGAGCCAGAGTATGAAATTGCGGAGGCACTTTCAAAAATCAAGTCGTTGGGCAAGAAATGCGGCATAGTCCTGAATCCGGACACCCCCGCGGAAGAAGCCTCGCCGTACCTGGATCAAGTCGACTTGGTTCTTTGCATGACCGTGAACCCGGGTTTCGGTGGACAGGGGTTCATCGAGGGCGTGCTGTCCAAGGTCCGTGACTTGGCGGACCGTCGAGCGGAATCGGGGGCGTCCTTCCTCCTGGAAGTCGACGGCGGGGTGGGGTTGGACCAAGTCGACGACTGCTTCAGAGCCGGCGTCGACGTCCTCGTGGCGGGAACGGCATACTTCGGCGCCGATTCCCAGACGAGGGCAAGGTTCGCTTCCTCCGTTGAAAACCGGGGTGAACCGGAGCTCAGTTCTTTATAAAGGGGGCCAACACCAGGGCAACCACGGACATCAGTTTGAGCAGGATGTTCAAGGATGGCCCGGAGGTGTCCTTGAGCGGATCCCCCACCGTATCACCGACGACAGTCGCCTTGTGGACCTCAGAACCTTTTCCGTGTTTGGTTCCAGCGATCTCATAACCTTCCTCCACCATTTTCTTGGCATTATCCCAGGCTCCGCCGGCATTCGATTGAAAGAGGGCCATCAGGACGCCGGAGGCAGTAACCCCGGCAAGCAACCCGCCAAGCATCACGGCTCCGCTGCCGGGAAAGAAGTGGTTCCCTCCCAGACCAACGGCAACGGGGGTGAGAATGGCTACCAGACCGGGCGCGACCATTTCCTTGATTGCGGATTGCGTTGAAATCTCCACGCACTTTCCGTACTCGGCCGAATCGATGGCCTCATCGAATTGATTTCGCTCCTCCTCAGTCCATTCTTCCGTGGGCTTGCCCTCATTGCGCTGCATGACCTCAAGTGCCTTTTTCAAGGCGGGTATGTCCCTGAACTGCCTGCGAACCTCCTGGATCATGGCCATGGCGGCTCTTCCCACGGCGCCCATGGCCAAAGCGCTGAAGAGGAAGGGAAGCATGGCGCCGATGAACAGGCCCGCCATTACTTTGGGGGCCGAGACGTCGATTACCTTGATGCCGGCCGTTTCCTTGAAGGCGGCAAAGAGGGCCAGGGCAGTAAGGGCGGCCGAACCGATTGCAAAGCCTTTTCCGATCGCTGCGGTGGTATTGCCTACTGCATCCAGTTTATCGGTCCGTTGACGCACTTCGCTTGGAAGTTCCGACATCTCGGCGATGCCTCCGGCATTGTCGGAAATGGGCCCATATGCGTCGACTGCAAGCTGGATGCCGGTATTGGAAAGCATTCCGACGGCGGCGATGGCGATCCCGTACAGACCGGCGAACTCATAAGCCCCGACCACGGCGACGGCCAGTACGAGAATGGGGAAGGTCGTTGAGATCATTCCTACCCCCAAGCCGGAAATAATATTGGTCGCGTATCCGGTTACGGATTGATCGACGATCGACTTGACGGGTTTCGTGCCCGTGCCGGTGTAGTGCTCGGTGATCTTGCCGATGGCCAGGCCGGCGACCAGGCCGATGATGATCGCATAAAAGATCCCGTCGGATGTGTAGGAGGCTTCCGGGCCGGTGGACCAAGAATCCGGCAAGAGTCTTCCGATCACGAAATAAGTCGCTAGGATCATCAAAGCCGAAGAGAAGAATTCTCCGGCATTGAGGGCCTTATGGGGGTCACCTCCGTCCTTGACCTTGACGAGAAAGGTTCCGAAAATGGAAGTTACGATTCCAATGGCGCCAAGGATCAAAGGCAGGAAAATGGGCCCCAACCCTCCGAAGATAGCGCCCTCCTGGCCTAAATAGTTGGAACCGTCCGCATAAACCATGGCCGCTCCCAAAATCATGGTGCCGATGATCGAGCCGACGTACGATTCGAACAAATCGGCTCCCATCCCGGCCACGTCGCCCACGTTGTCTCCCACGTTGTCGGCAATGGTAGCGGGATTCAAGGGATGATCTTCGGGGATTCCCGCCTCAACCTTACCGACGAGGTCGGCGCCTACGTCCGCGGCCTTGGTGTAGATGCCGCCACCCACACGGGCAAAGAGAGCAATGGAGGACGCCCCAAAGGAGAATCCGGTTAGGACGGAAAGCGTGGTTTCGCGGTCTGCCTGGAGAGAATGCGAGCCGATATCAAAGGCGCCGAAATGCTCACCGAAGAAATAGAACAACCCGCCCAGTCCCAAGATGCCGAGCCCGACTACTCCCAAGCCCATTACGGATCCTCCGGAGAAGGCAATCTCAAGGGCTTTGCCCAAGCTGTCCTGGGCGGCGTTGGCCGTTCTTACGTTCGCCTTTGTCGCAACTTTCATGCCGAGATAGCCGGCCAAGGCCGAGCAAAAGGCGCCGACCACAAAGGCGACGGCGATCATCTCGTTACTGTTTTCGTTCGTCGACCCACTCCAGTAGAGCAGGAGGGCGACGGCGATCACGAACCAAAGAAGAATCTTGTACTCAGCCTTGAGGAACGCCATGGCTCCGTCCTGGATGCTTTTGGCTATCTTCGCCATGCGGGCGGATCCTTCCGACGCTTTGTTGATTTCTTGGGTTTTCCACCAAGTGAAGAGCAGAGCAAGCACTCCAAACGCAGGCAGGATAACGGGTAAGTCAGACAGATTCATTACTATGAGAGACTGTTGTTTAAGTATGAAGAACTCACAAGGAGACAGCCCTTAAAAACGTATAATTTGCCGAGTTACAACAAGATTGTAGGGCAACCATGTTCTACCTTGCAAATCTCGGAGCCATTAACAGAATGGGATTTATGAAAGTTTTGATACTTAATTATCTGCCCTTTATTGCTTTGCTGTTGTTTTCAGCATGCCAGAACCCATACAGGCAACCGGTGCTCTCCTCCACCGGTTCCCCCTCCGCGACGGTTAACCTTTCGGATGGCGCCTACCAAGTCAACGCCGATGAATTCAGTCAATATTTCGAGACCCGCTATGGGCTCCTCTTTCAAAAGTTTTCCGACAGTCCCTTCAACGGCAGGATTCTTACCATCGAGAAAAATTCTACGGGAACGGAGTACGTCGCCTCCGATGAATCATGGAAGAAGGGGAGAAAGCACGGCGTCAGTTCGCGTTGGTTCTCCAATGGCGTGAAGATGTACGAGCGCAACTATGACGAGGGCAAATGGCACGGTGCGGTTACGCGATGGTGGCCGAACGGTCAGAAAATGTACGTTCGAGCCTACAGGGATGGAATCAAGCAAGGCAAGGACGCAACATGGCGTTCGGACGGGACGTCCATAGACTTGGCTTCCGACAAGGATGCGGGTTCCTCCGAGACCAATCAGCCCGTAGGGACGGATACGGGTGAGGCGCCTTCCGGAACCTCCATAGATTCTCCCGATCCAATCGTAGCCGAGCCTAGCGAGCCCTCTCCCTCCTTCCCCCCCGTCGATCCGCCATCTCCTCCCGCGGTTGACCCGGCTCCCATCGATAATCCGCCAGTCGCCCTGCCTCCCTTGCCCGGAGAGGACGCGCCCGGTGGAGATCTTCCCCCTTTGCCCGGTGACGACGCTCCCGCCCTGCCTCCCTTGCCCGGAGAGGACGCGCCCGGTGGGGATCTTCCTCCTTTGCCCGGTGACGACGCTCCCGCCCTGCCTCCCTTGCCCGGAGAGGACGCACCCGGTGGAGATCTTCCTCCTTTGCCCGGTGACGACGCTCCCGCCCTGCCACCCTTGCCCGGAGAGGACGCGCCCGGTGGAGATCTTCCTCCTTTGCCCGGTGACGACGCTCCCGCCCTGCCACCCTTGCCCGGAGACGACGCGCCCGGTGGGGATCTTCCCCCGTTGCCCGGAGACGACGCTCCCGCCCTGCCACCCTTGCCCGGAGACGACGCTCCCGGCGGAGATCTTCCCCCGCTGCCCGGAGACGACGCTCCCGCCCTGCCTCCCTTGCCCGATCTTCCTGAGTAAAGGGTTTCTTGCCTCGTTGGGAGTGGATTTTCCAATGCATCAAGCAGGTTTTTCGAAGACTTGACGGATTCGGCGTCTTCACACTACTTGAAGGCAAAGCGAGAATTCTCTCGAAATAACCAAGGACACGGTTATTCCCAAGGATTGACTGACCGAACCTTTTCAGAGACGTAAAAAATGTCTACTCTTTTGCTTTGGTTTTTTTTGCAAATTGCTTAATAACGAGCCCGTCTAGATGAACATTATCATTTCGAGAGGGGAGCAAACCTTTGGCCCGTACTCGAGCGAAGAAGTAGAGCGCTTCCTCGATAGTGGCGAGCTGTCTAACAGCGATCTTGCCTCCTGGGAGGGCAGTGAAGACTGGGTGTCTCTAGGCAAACTTCTGTCCGCTGTGGACGATACGAAGGAAGAGGAGGGCTTCGACGAGGAAGATGACGACTTCGATCACGAAAAGATGAAACAGTGGGAAGACGTTTTTGTTGATGACGAGGAGGAAGAGATCCAATCCGAAGTCCCTGACTCGATGAAGGAAACCTTTCCCGACGACGATCCTCCGCCTCCGTCCGCACAGACTGCGGAAGCAGTTCCTCCTTCCGCGCCACAAGTTGCGCCCACTCCTTCGGAGCCACCTCCCGTCGAGCAGTTTTCATCACCTTCGGAACCTTCCGAGAACCATGGTTCTGCAAACCCGGAAGAACTCCCTCCTCCTCCTCCTCCTCCCGATCGCTCGAACAAAGAGTCGGACGGGAGTGAAAAGCGCTCCAAGCCTAAGCAAAAGGCAAAGTCTCCCTCTAAGGACTCAAGCCCATCCAAGTCCAAGAGGATCAAGGGAATGAACAGCAAGCAAACCGTGATCGTGGTAAAGGATGGGGGAGTTTTTTCCAAGATATATACCGCTTCCCTCATTGTCCTCATTCTTTTTGTCCTTACCTGTCTGATTGCCTTGGGGGGGCTTATTTTTTCCTATGGTACGGTCGCTCCCATTTTGAGAGACATGGGCATTCCTTCCACGCTCATCGAAAAATTCGAACCGCCTGCGGACTCTTCGTTTCTGGATCCACCTCATGATGCTGAATGGGAAACTGCGGGTTCGATCCCCGAGCCGAACAGCGTTGGTCGGGAATGAACCTTTACCTTTCCAGGGAAGGGCAGACTTTTGGCCCCTATAGCATCGAGCAAGCCCGAGCCTATCTTGCAGATGGTCAGTTTCTGGCCAATGACCATGCCCTCTTCGAGGGACAGGGCGAATGGCGGACTCTAGGTGAGTTGCTTGACTCTGCGGAAGATCGCTCTCCTGCCCCGACCGCAGCTTCCAACGAGGCCTTGCCGGATCAGGTCCGCGAAAACGCAGGTCCTGTGGAGAACCCGACCGGTGAATCACTTGAAAACTCGTCCGATGCCAAATCGGCGGCGGTAAGGAAAATCAACAGGCCCAAAGGGAAGAGGCAGGCTCAGCCCGTAGTCGCGGCGAAACAAAAGGGGCTGGCGTCAAAGATACTTTCCATCGTTGTCGTGTTCCTCGTCACGGCCTTGGTTTTCGGCGGTATCGTCACGGGCTTTTACTTCGCCATGCCCTCCAAGGTCGGTCCGATCCTTGGCAAGATAGGCATTCCCGTCGACAAACCCATCGAAGATCAACCGGAGACGGCGAAAATAGGTCCGATCGCGAAACCCTCATCGCCAGGTGAAGTAAAACTGGATGACGACCAGGCTCAACGGCTTAGGGGCTCCGGTCTGCGTATCTTGGCCATCAGAGGCAAGAAGGGCTTGCAGGTTATTTCCTCCATGGATGAGGAAACGACCATTGGGGATGATGATTTGGGTGCCCTTGAACCCCTTCTTGAAATGATCTTTTCCCTTGATCTGACCAACTCCAAGATCACCGATCACGGGCTGGGGCAATTGACGGCCATGAAAAACTTGGAAAAACTTACCCTTGAAGGGGTGAAGGGAATTACTCATGAGGGAATCGCCAAACTCAAGCCTCTCGAGAAGCTTTCCTACTTGAACCTGGTCCGGGTTGAAATGAACGACGCCTTGATCGACGTCCTGATCGGGATGCCGAGTCTGCGGGAGGTCTACCTTTATGAAGCCGGGTTGTCGGAAGAGGCGATTGCCCGCCTAAAGAACGAGAAGCCTAAAATGTTCGTCAACGGAGGCTAGGCCTTTCTTGTTTCCACCCTTCGTTTTCTGTCTGGAAAACAAGACCTGCAAATCATGCAGGACAGACCATGACAGGCCCGTGCTGGGCAATGCTCCCGACCATAATAGATGATTTGCAGGTGGAGTTTGTTCCATCGTTCCTTGGGGAAAAGTCTCTTCAGGTCCTTCTCGGTTTGGAGTACGCTTCTTCCGTTGGTCAGTTTCCAGCGCTGGGCCAGTCGATGAATATGGGTATCGACGGGAAAGGAGGGAAAATTGAAGGCTTGAGCCATCACCACCGAGGCCGTCTTGTGTCCTACGCCAGGAAGTTCCTCCAGTTCGGCGAAGGAACGCGGCACCTTTCCTCCATGTCGCTCGATGATGATCTCGGACAGCCTCTGGATGGCCTCGGCTTTGCGAGGAGCAAGACCGCAAGGTCGAACGACTGCATCGATGCGTTCAACCGATAGACCAGCCATTTCTGCGGGGCTTGATGCGAGTCTGAAAAGAGAAGGCGTGACTTGATTGACGCGGGCATCCGTGCATTGGGCGGAGAGAAGGACAGCGACCAAAAGGGTGTATGGGTCCTTGTGTTCAAGCGGGATGGGAGGAGATGGGTAGAGCTCGTTCAACTTTTCGTCGATTAACTTGGCCCGATCCCTCAGTGTCATTCCTCCAGAATGGTAAAAACCTCGAAGGGCACAACCCGCAAGAGGGTAATATGTGTGACGTTATGACCCGAATTAGGTTCCGTAAGGGCGGTATTGTCCCGCTAGGCCGACTTGGATAATTTCACAAAGCGTTGAATACAAACAATAATGAATCGGCTTAAGTGAGTCTTATTCGGAACGCAACTTGCATGATGTCATATATGAACATTGATCCCGAAAAGTTTACCGAGCTGGGAATTTCCGCGATCAAGGAAATGGCTGAAGTAGCCAAGCGCAATGGCCAGCAGGAGGTTGAGGTTTGGCATCTTTTGTCGGCTCTGATGGCCCAGGAAGACGGCATCGTACCGGCGCTTCTCGAGGAAACCGGAGTGGGGGTGGCCCCGGTTCAGCTTTCCTTGCAGCGTGAACTAAAGGCCCTTCCCAAGATCGCCGGCGACGTCAATACGGCTCGCTCCTATGCATCCTCAGCTCTCACCGACGCAGTTGAGAAGGGACAGGAAATTTCCAGGAAGATGGAAGACGACTACGTGAGTACGGAGCATCTTCTTCTTGGCCTTGCAAGTGTCGGAAAGCCTGAAACCTTCAAGCAGTTTCTCAAGAAATTCGAGCTTTCCCAGAAGAAGATCATGAAAAGCCTCAAGGAACTCCGGGGCGGGCAGAAGGTCACTTCTCGGACACCCGAGAATTCCTTTCGGGCCTTGAAAAAATATGGAATCGACTTGGTCGAGCAAGCCAAGTCGGGAAAGCTGGACCCCGTAATCGGTAGGGATGCCGAAATCCGCCGGGTGATCAGGATCCTTTCCCGCAAAACCAAAAACAACCCGGTCTTGATCGGTGAGCCCGGTGTCGGGAAAACGGCTATCGTGGAGGGATTAGCCCAGAGAATCGTGCGGGGCGATGTTCCGGAGGGGCTCAAGGACAAGACGATATTTACCCTTGAAATGGGATCTCTGCTCGCCGGAGCAAAGTTTCGGGGAGAATTCGAAGAGCGCCTCAAGGCCGTGCTTACCGAGGTGAGCAAAGGGGATGGTCGCATCGTTTTGTTTATCGATGAGATGCATACCATCGTCGGGGCCGGCAAGGCGGAAGGTGCCATCGATGCCGGCAACATGCTCAAGCCCATGCTGGCAAGAGGGGAGCTCCGTTGCATAGGGGCCACTACCCTCAACGAGTACCGCCAGCACGTCGAGAAGGACGCCGCCCTCGAGCGACGCTTCCAGACCGTGCTCGTCGATCAGCCCAGCGTTGAAGACACCATATCCATCCTTCGTGGTTTGCGCGAGCGCTTCGAGATCCATCACGGGGTCAACATTCGAGACGAAGCCCTGGTCAATGCCGCCGTTCTTTCGGACCGCTATGTTTCCGACCGCTTTCTTCCCGACAAGGCAATCGACCTGGTCGACGAGGCCTGCGCAATGATACGGACCGAGCTCGACAGCATGCCGGCCGAGCTTGATGAGGTAAGTCGTCGTGTCCTGCAACTCGAGATTGAGGAGACTGCCCTCAAGCTGGAAAAGGACAAGTCCAGCAAGGATCGTCTCGAGGTTCTGCGCAAGGAATTGGGTAATGCCAGGGATAAAATGGAGACCATCAAGCGCCAGTGGGAGAACGAGCGAAAGGGAATCGACGACGTGCGAGTACTGCGTGAGCGAATTGAGTCCACCCGGGCGGAGATGGAAAGGGCGGAGCGGGCTTACGATCTCAACCTGGTTGCCGAGCTCAAGCATGGCAAGCTTCCCACCCTGGAGGCTGAACTGGAAAACCTTGAGAAGGCGGAGAAAAGGGAGGATTCAATCCTCAAGGAGGAAGTCACTGCGGACGAGATTGCGGATATCGTGGCCCGGTGGACGGGAGTTCCGGTCACCAAGCTAATCGAGGGCGAGAGAGAAAAACTCCTACGACTGCAGAGCATTTTGCACGAAAGGGTGATCGGGCAGGATGAGGCCGTCGATGCGGTTTCCGAGGCCATCATGAGGGCTCGGGCGGGGATCAAGGACCCTCACCGCCCAATCGGCTCCTTCCTTTTCCTAGGCCCCACGGGGGTTGGCAAAACCGAGCTTGCCAAGACGTTGGCCGAGAGCCTCTTCGACAGCGAGAACAACGTCGTGCGCATCGATATGTCCGAGTATATGGAGAAGCATTCCGTGGCCCGCTTGATCGGTGCTCCACCGGGTTACGTTGGCTATGAGGAAGGGGGGCAATTGACGGAGGCCGTTCGGCGCAAGCCTTATTCCGTGATCCTGTTCGACGAGGTCGAGAAAGCTCACCCCGACGTATTCAACGTCCTGCTGCAACTTATGGACGACGGGCGCTTGACCGATTCACAGGGCCGTACCGTTGATTTCAAGAACGTGGTCGTCATCCTAACCTCAAACGTCGGCAGTCGCTACCTCCAGGATAATTTGAGCGACAACGAGATTTCCGAATCAGTCCGCGAGTCCGTGATGGCGGAGTTGCGTGACCATTTCCGTCCTGAGTTTCTCAATCGGATCGATGACGTGGTTCTTTTCAAACCTCTGTCACTCGAGGAAATCACGGAGATCGTCGACCTGTTGCTCGCGGGATTGAACAGGCGCCTTGTGGACCGGAAAGTCTCGGTTTCCTTTACTCCGGCTGCCAAGAAATGGATCGGTGAGAAAGGTTATGATCCAACCTATGGAGCCCGGCCCCTGAAGAGGTTTCTTCAGAAGCAGGTCGAGACCCAGTTGGCCCGAGCCTTGGTTGCCGGCGAAGTGGATGAGGGTGCCGAGGTTACCTTTTCCTCCAAGGACGACGAATTGGTGATGAAGGTATCCTGAGGCCGGTCTCCTAGCGTTTCGCAAACCTCAGGGAACGAGATCCTCGACCGAGTTTTTGATCACGCGCTTGTTGACGAAGAGGAAGAGGAGTGCATAGGCTGAAACAAAGGTTAGAGTGGCGAGCGAAACCCCTGGGTTGAGGTCAACCCCGAATCGGAGGGCCTGCTCGACCAGGATCCACTTGCACGCATAGCCCGCCAGAATCGCTCCACCGAGTACCCAGAGAAAGAGACGGAGGAAACGGGTCAGGAAGACTTGCCCGACCTCCTCCCTCGAAAAGCCCAACAGCAGCAGGTTGCCTGTCTGCTCGGAGGCCTGGGTAACCACTAGCCGGAAACTGGTCGCAAAGGTTGCAATGGAAAGAAGCGAAAGAAGGGCGCCGATCCCTCCGATCCCCAGGAAAAGAGCCAGCATGGCCTTCTTGATGAGGTCCTGCTCGGGAAATTCCCGGTTGATCTCGTATCCTCTTTCTCGAACGAGAGCGAGGAAGGAGTCGCTTGGGTTGTCCGCGACCTCGAGAATTATGCGGGATGGTTCCTCGGGCTTGGCTTCCCCTTGTAGGGTCTCGGATGCCGGGGCTCGTTCGGCGGGATTCTCCAGTGGGGAGACTTCCCAATCGTCGAACCCTTCCTCGCCCTCCATCGACGCGAGGGATGAACGGGAAATGGGCGGACCCTCGATGGCGCCGTTCTTCCAGAGAAAGAAAAAGTCGTTGGCATCGGCTTGACCATACTTCTCGTTGGCCGATTTGAGGAAACTTTCGGGTACGAGTACGCTGTTGATGCGCTTGCTGAAGGCCACGAACCGTCCCATCAGCCTCACCTCCCCGGTCTTGCCGATGTAGAGCTCGATGGGCATTCCGGTGGCGGCCTCGGTGGAGAGGGCCGGATACTCGACGCGTGAGGGCGCCAAGCCGAAGTTCCAGAGATCGAGGTAGAACTTGGGCACCATGATGGGGACGGTGGATGAGTTGTCGTCCCATTGCCACTCCTCGGGCACGAAGTCGAGAAACTCGTCGGGGATGGACTCGAAAAACAGATCGGTTTTTGCCGCCGCTCCCAGCCCGACCTTTCCGGACGGCCAAATGTATAGGGTGAGGGGAAATCGGTTGCGGGTGAAACCACCGACGCGCCTGACTCCTTCCAGTTTCTTGATACGGTCGATCTCCGCAGGGTCGAAACTCTGGTCGCTTTTGCCCAGGTTGACGATAGCGCCACCCTCGATCTTCTTGTTCAGCGTGAAGTAGTTTCTCGGGCCCTCGCTTTCCTTCAAGAAAGCGTTGCCGTCCTGGTAGAGCTGGACGGCCAACAGGAGAAGGGTCGAGCCGAGCAGGCAGCCCAGCGAAGCGATCCAGATTTCCTTTCTTGGTCCCGCGACACGAAGGCTGGACCTGAGGGTATGACTGGAGAAGGATTGGCTCATAGCACGAGCGACCGCTCGAAGGGGAGGGGAGGGGTTTCCCCGAGGGAGGTCAGGATCAGGCCGGCCTTGTTCGCCCGAGTGACTTCCTCGACCAAGGCACAAGCCAGGCGGGTGTTTTCCTCGTCGAGATGGCTGAAAGGTTCGTCCAGAAGGAGCAATTCGAAGGGCTTCCCCAAGACGCGCATCAGGGCTATGCGCTGTCGTTGGCCCTGGGAAAGGGACGCGAGAGGCCGTTCCAGGAAAGAGGTCATGCCCAACCGATCCGCCATTTCCTCGTGGCTTGGAGCCCGTGGGTTGGCCACCGGGATTAGCTCAAGGTTTTCCCGGGCGGAAAGGGCGGGAAAGAGACGGAGATCCTGGAAGAGCAGGGCAACTCGTCTTCGCCTCCACGTTTCCCAGTCCCGACGACTTTTTCCGCGAATGGATTCTCCGTCTGCAAGGGCTTCACCCTCATAGTCGTTTCGGAGGCCATACAGAAGATGCAGTAGGGTCGACTTGCCCTTGCCCGAATGGGCGGAGACAAGAACGAGGGAACCGGTTTCAAGTCGAAGCTCGGAATTCCAGATTTCGGATGGCTCGATCATCTCCTCCGGAATCGGGGCAGGGATGACTTTCTTGAACTCGATCAACATGGCAGGAGGGAAAGAAGGTTATTTCCGAAGATTGCATCCTCCTCCTCTTTCGTCAAGTTGGCCGACTCGAGAACTTCCCTGCGGAAAGCCGAGAAATCCGGTTTTTTTTGCGAATCCGGAAGAATACGCAACGGATAGTCTGTTCCCCAGAGGATTTTCTCGGCCCCCACTGCATCGATGAGCTTGCGATAAATCGACGGATCGTAGAGCAGGGAACAGGCCGCAAGGTCATAATAGACGTTCTTGAGAAAGGGGCGGACCCTTGGGTTTAGCTCGTAAAAGGGCAACAGGCCTCCGGCATGGGCAAGGATGATCTTGAGATCCGGAAACTCCCGGGCCAACCATAGGAATTCCTCCAACGGGGTGGGGATTCGGCCCGGATAGTCGTGACCAACGGGTTCGGTGACGTGAAAGGTAACCGGCCATCCGGCTTCCGAGGCAAAGGCCATGCACTCCAGCCAAGCGGGTTGCCGCATGTTCGCGGACTGGACCCAGGGATGCGCTTCGCCGATTCCCACGAAGCCCTGCCGTTGCCTTTTACTTAATTCCGCCAGAGGGTCCTTCATCGAAGGGTGAAGGGTGACGAAAGCGATGAACCTGTCGGCATCTTCTTCGATCCATTGGGCATGCCAATCGTTGTGGAGGATGCAGGAGTCTGGGTTTTCCCAGTACCAACCGAGAAGGACCGCCTTGTCCACACCGGCGTTCTCCATATCCGCAAGCATTTGCCTTCGGTTGGCCCAACCTTGAAGAGTCGGTCCTTGCTCCGGCTTCACCAAGCCCAGCCAGTGAAATTCCTTTGCTTGGTTTGCGTAGGTTTCCGGATCCCGGATGACGTCGTCGGGATACCGGTGTGTGTGTGCGTCTACGATCACTGCTGGTAGGGTTGGCTAACTCATCTCGAAAGACCTGAAGCTCGATTTTGCAGACCTGGGCTACAAAGCCCAGCGTGGTTTCGCCTAGGATGAATCCTCTGCCTTTTCCGCTTCCTGGATGCCCGCTAGGCTCTTGGCCAAGGTGGCTTCGATATAGGCCGCGAAAAGCGGGTGGGCCTTGTTGGGTTTGGACTGGAACTCGGGGTGAAACTGTACCCCAACGAACCATGGGTGGCCCACCACTTCCACGATTTCCACGAGGTCGCGGTCGGGGTTGACTCCCGCAACAACGAGACCGGCCTTCTCAAGGTCCTTGCGATAGGCATTGTTGAATTCGAAGCGATGGCGATGCCTTTCGGAAACTTCTTCCTTGGCATAAGCGGTAGAGGATGCCGTGCCTTTTTTGAGGGCGCAAGGGCAGGCTCCCAGGCGCATGGTGGCGCCCTTGTCGCTGATGGACTTCTGCTCGTCCATGATGTGAATGACCGGATCGGGAGTGTGGGGGTCAAATTCCTCACTGTTTGCGTCCTCGAGCCCGAGGACGTTGCGGGCGTAGTCGATGACCGCTATCTGCATGCCGAGGCAAAGCCCGAAATAAGGAATGCTGTTTTCCCGGGCATATTTGGAAGCCATGATCTTGCCTTCGGTTCCGCGGTCCCCGAATCCGCCCGGTACGAGGATGCCGTCGAGCGATGCGAGATGGGCCTCGACTCCGTCCCTTTCGATATCCTCTGCGTCGATATGCAGGACCTCCACCTCGCAGTCGTTGCGAATCCCGCCGTGTACGAGGGATTCGTTAACCGATAGGTAGGAGTCTTGGAGATCCATGTATTTTCCCACCATGCCAATCCGAACCTTGTGCTTGGGATTAAGCAGGCGATGCACCACTTCCTCCCATTCGTCCAGTTTTGGGGCGGGGGCATCCAGGCCGAGAAATCGCGTCACCAAGTCGTCCAGGCCCTCCTTCTTGAGCATATGGGGAAGCTCGTAAATGGAATGAGCGACGTCCAGCTCCTCGATCACCGCCTCTTTGGAGACGCTGCAGAAAAGGCTTAGCTTTTCACGGATTTCCTCAGTAATGGGTTGCTCCGTCCGGCAAACCAGGACGTCCGGTTGAATGCCGATCTCCCTCAACCTGGCGACGCTTTGCTGGGTCGGCTTGGTTTTCAACTCGCCTGCCGCCTTGAGAGAAGGCAGGAGCGTCATGTGAAGAAAGAGCACGTTGGCTCTGCCGACCTCGCTGGCAAATTGACGCATTGCTTCCGTGAAGGGAAGGCCCTCGATGTCGCCAATGGTTCCACCGATCTCGGTAATCAATACGTTGACCCCTTCCCCTGCGGCGTAAATTCGCTCCTTGATCTCATTGGTTACGTGGGGGATGACCTGGACCGTTTTGCCGAGGTAGTCGCCCCGGCGTTCCTTCCGTATCACGGATTCGTAGATTTGGCCGCTGGTGAGGTTGTTGAAACGAGAAAGCTTGCCGGAGGTGAAGCGCTCGTAGTGTCCTAGGTCCAAGTCCGTTTCGGCGCCATCGTCCAATACATAGACCTCGCCGTGCTGGAAGGGACTCATAGTGCCCGGGTCGACGTTGAGGTAGGGATCGAATTTCTGAATTCTGGTCGTTAACCCCCTCTGTTCGAGCAATGCGCCCAGAGAGGCTGCCGTCAAACCTTTCCCCAAGGATGATACAACTCCCCCGGTGATAAAGATGTATTTCATGATGTCGCCTCCCGCATCCTCCTCAAATGACATGCGTCGCCCCTTGCTTGCAACTACCTTTTGCGCCCAAGGCCAAATTTGTTTGTTAAAATTGCCTCTAAACGACCCAAACCGATAAGCACAGCTTATTAGAAGCTATTAATATTATTTAATCTTGTTTACGTAATCTCCTAATACTTGGATCCTTAGCGTCCTTTTAAACTAGTTAGTTGCCAATACCTATGTCATGTTTATAATACTGCTAAACAAACAAACATTTAATGTCCTCTCTTGTTAAGAAGTACCTAATGGCCCTATCAGGTATTGTCCTTACAGGCTTCGTGTTCGTGCACATGGCCGGCAACCTCCAGGTTTTATTAGGCCAAAATGCCATAAATTCTTATGCTCATGCACTGCAAAGTCTACCCCTTCCTATTTTGTGGGGTTCGAGGATATTCCTGTTTCTGTCCGTCGGAGTTCACGCGGTGACCGCCATTTTGCTGATCAAGGAGAACAGGGCGGCCCGTCCGGTCAGGAACGACGTCGAAGTAACCAAGAGAACGGGGTGGTCTTCCCTCAACATGGGCCTCACCGGATCCATCCTGCTTGCCTTCATAGTCTTCCATCTTCTTCATTTCACTATCCGTCTTATCCATCCTGAGTTCGGGGAATGGGAGACTCGGGTAGGTTCCCCGGACAATACTGAAATCCACGATGTCTACAGGATGATCTTGGCCGGTTTTAACATCGACTTGGTTTCCGTCTTCTATGTCGTGGCTATGTTTCTACTCTGTCGGCACTTGGCCCACGGCGTATCGAGTACCTTTCAATCCCTCGGTCTTCGTTCGGAATCCTGGAAAGGGAGGCTCGATTTGGCGGCCAAGGGCTATGCTTGGATTATCTTCGTTGGTTTTTCAATTGTTCCGGTCACTGTTACGGCCCAGAAATATGGATTGTTTTCGCTTTATGACCCAGAGGTTTTCTCCACCGCCGCTCTTCGTCCCTGACCTATGATACTGGACTCAAAGATACCCGATGGGCCCATCTCCGAGAAGTGGGACAACCACCGCTTTTCCTCGAAGTTGGTCAACCCCGCGAACAAGCGAAAGTACAGGATTATCGTTGTTGGTTCAGGTCTTGCCGGCGGGGCGGCCGCGGCAACGCTGGGCGAACTGGGCTACAACATCGACTGCTTTTGTTACCAGGACACCCCCCGCCGGGCCCATTCCATAGCGGCCCAAGGAGGCATAAACGCGGCCAAAAACTACCAGAACGATGGCGACAGCATCCACCGTCTTTTCTATGACACGGTCAAGGGAGGTGACTTCCGTTCCCGTGAGGCCAACGTCCATCGCCTCGCCCAGGTGAGCGTCAACATCATAGACCAGTGCGTGGCCCAAGGAGTTCCCTTTGCCCGTGAATACGGGGGCCTTCTGGCAAACCGATCCTTTGGCGGAGCTCAGGTCAGCCGGACTTTTTATGCCCGTGGCCAAACCGGACAACAACTCCTGATCGGGGCATACAGCGCCTTGAGCAGGCAGGTTGCAACCGGTCAGGTCAAGATGCACACCCGCCAGGAGATGCTCGACTTGGTTACCGTTGATGGTCATGCCAAGGGCATCGTGACCCGGAACCTCGCCAATGGAGAAATCAAGGCATGGACGGCTGATGCGGTCCTTCTGTGTACGGGCGGATACGGGAACGTATATTATCTTTCGACCAATGCCGTGGGATGCAACGTAACGGCCGCCTACCGGGCTTACCGCCGCGGAGCCGGGTTCGCCAATCCCTGCTATACGCAAATTCATCCTACCTGCATTCCCGTCTCCGGGGATCACCAGTCCAAGCTCACCCTCATGTCCGAATCGCTTCGCAATGATGGGAGAGTCTGGGTGCCGAGGGACGAGAGGGACTGCCCCAAGAACCCGAACGACATCACGGAAGAAGCGAGGGACTACTACCTCGAGCGAAAATATCCCAGCTTCGGTAACTTGGCTCCCCGTGACATTTCAAGCAGGTCGGCCAAGGAGGCCTGCGACGATGGACGCGGGGTTGGCCCCGGAGGGCGTGGGGTCTACCTTGATTTTTCCGATGCTATCTCAAGGCTGGGCGAAGACACCATCCGGGAACGCTACGGAAACCTTTTCCAGATGTACGAGCGTATTACTGGAGAAAATGCCTACCAGCGCCCGATGAGAATTTATCCAGCCATCCACTACACCATGGGTGGGTTGTGGGTCGACTACAACCTTATGACCACTGTGCCCGGTTGTTTCGCGCTCGGGGAAGCCAATTTCTCCGACCACGGCGCCAACCGCCTGGGCGCCAGTGCTCTGATGCAAGGATTGAGCGACGGTTACTTCGTCATCCCCAACACCATCGGGAACTACATGGCGGGAACGGGTGGCGGATCCGTCAGTCCCGATGGTCCGGAAGCCAAGGAGGTATTGGATTCAGTCAGGCAAAGGGTAGATCAGCTCACTTCCTGCGAAGGGCGGAGGTCTTCCCGTTCCTATCACAAGCAACTTGGCCAGATCATGTGGGAATATGCGGGCATGGCCCGCAACGAAGTCGGCTTGAAAAAAGCAATTGGCGAGATTCAGAATCTTCGGGAGGATTTTCAGAAGAATCTTCACGTGCCCGGGTCCGGGGACAACCTTAATGCCGAACTGGAACGCGCCGGTAGGGTTCGCGACTTTCTTGACTTCGGCGAACTGCTTTGCCGGGATGCGCTTGAGAGAAACGAGTCCTGCGGAGGTCACTTCCGCGAGGAGCACCAGACCGAGGACGGGGAGGCTAAGCGCGACGACGAGAATTTTGCTCATGCCGCGGTATGGGAATTCAAGGGCGAAGGGGAAATCCCCGAGCGCCACGTTGAGGAGATGGATTTCGAGAACGTCAAGCTGGCCGTCCGGAGTTACAAGTGATTTCCCGATGAAACTTACCCTGAAAATCTGGAGGCAATCCGAAGAGAAGGATTCCGGTCGCTTTGAGACTCACCGCATCGACGGAGTGTCGGAAGATTCGTCCTTTCTGGAGATGCTCGACCAACTGAACGAACAGTTGTTGGAGGAAGGCGTCGAGCCGGTTGCCTTCGATCACGATTGCCGGGAGGGTATCTGCGGGATGTGCTCGCTTACCATCAACGGCTTTGCCCACGGCCCGGAAAACTCGACTACCACCTGCCAGCTCCACATGCGAAAGTTCAAGGACGGGGATACCATTACCATCGAGCCCTTCCGGGCTCGGGCTTTTCCGGTCTTGCGGGATTTGGTCGTGGACCGGTCCGCCTTCGACAAGATTATTCAGGCCGGTGGCTTCATTTCCGTGCGGACCGGGAGCGCCCCGGACGGCAACGCCCTCCCGATTCCGAAGGATGAATCCGATCAAGCCATGGATGCGGCGGCCTGTATCGGGTGCGGGGCTTGCGTGGCCTCCTGCAAGAATGCATCGGCCATGCTCTTTACCGCGGCCAAGGCAGGGCATTTGAACCTGTTGCCCCAAGGAAAGGCGGAACAGGAGAAGAGGGTCCTCGACATGGTTTCCGCGATGGATAACGCCGGTTTCGGTAACTGCAGGAACTACGGCGAATGCTCGGCTTCCTGCCCCAAGGATATTTCTCTGGATTTCATCGCCAAGCTCAACCGCGATCACGCCAAAGCCAAGCTGAAGAAGCTTTTCAGCTGACTTTTCGGGCCACCGAAAGGAATATAGGGTTGCGGGAGTTGCCTTCCTTTGGAAGATAGCAAGCGTATGCCGGATAATGAAAAGCAAGTCACCTGGGGTGGACGTTTCGGGAGAAAGCCCGACGACCTCATGCAGGTGTTTGGGGAATCCATCTCCTTCGATCGTCGCTTGGCGCCCTATGATCTCCAGGGCAGCCTTGGGCATGCTGGGATGCTTGCCGAGGTCGGCTTGTTGACCCCTGAGGAATTTGAGGAGATCAAAAATGGAATCACCGAGTTGTCCGAGGAGATCGCCTCGGATGAATTTCCCTGGAAGCTCGAACTCGAGGACGTTCACATGAATCTCGAGCAGGCCCTCCGGGCAAAGACCGAGGCAGCCGACAAGCTTCATGCCGGCAGAAGCAGGAACGATCAGGTGGCGACCGACATGCGTCTCTTCTTCAAGGATGCCTGCCAACAGTTGAGAACCGCTCTCGAGGGAGCCATGGGAGCCCTTCTTAAGCTGGCCCGCAACCACGCCCTCTTGCCCATTCCGGGATACACGCATCTCCAGCGGGCTCAGCCAGTTACGGTGGGCCATCATCTCTTGGCTCATATCGAGGCTCTGGGCCGGGATCATGAGAGATTCTCGACCGTTACGGAGCATGCCAACGTTTGCCCCCTCGGCTCCGGAGCCCTTGCCGGGTCGACCCTCCCGCTCGATCGCGAGCACGTTGCCAAGGCCCTTGGTTTCGTCGACGATCAAGGGCTTCCAAGGTTGACGCCAAACGGCATGGATGCAGTAGCCGACCGTGACGTTTTCGTCGAGTTTGCGAGTGCCTGCGCCACCTGTTCCCTTCATCTGTCCCGCCTGTCAGAGGACGTGATTCTATGGAATTCCTCCGAATTCGGCTACATCGACCTGCCTGACTCCTTTACTACGGGTTCCTCCCTCATGCCTCAGAAAAAGAACCCTGATTCCTTCGAGCTCGTCCGGGGTAAGACAGGCCGGATCTTGGGAAATCTGAATAACCTGCTTGTGACCATCAAGGGACTTCCCCTGACCTATAATCGCGACCTGCAGGAGGACAAGCCCCCGGTCTTCGATTCCTTCGACGAACTAAGTTTGTGCCTCGCTGTCTTGGCCGGAGCCCTCAAGGATTCGTCCTTCAACGAGGAGGCTTGCCGGGATGCCGCCTCCGATCCTCTGCTTTTGGCCACGGATTTGGCGGATTATCTTGTGGAGCGGGGTGTTCCCTTCCGCAAGGCCCATCACGTCGTGGGGGAGCTGGTTTCCCTGTCCGAGTCGAAAAAAGCGACTTTGCCGGACCTGACGGATCAGGAGGTCCAAGCCGTTTGTCCGCAGCTGGAGCCGGACTGGAGAGAGGTTTTCGATCTGGAGAGAGCCTTTGCCAAGAGGGAAAAGCCCGGCATGCCCGGTCCGGGCCAGATCGAGGGCCGGATCAGGTACTGGGAGTCCCTGCTCGATTGAACCTTCGGTGCCCGTGTTCATCGTCCGCCTCAACCTCCTCTTGGTCGTCGTGTCCCTTTGCGCTCATCTGGAGGGCCGGACCTGGACGACGACTTCGGGAAGCAAGTCGGAAGGCGAGCTCTTCGAGGTAGTCGGCGATCGGATAGGCCTCAGGATTCGGGGCCGGGAATATCACTTTTCAATCGGTCGCTTCATCCCCGTCGATCAAGCCTACGTCAAGCAATGGATGCAAACCCCCCGCTGCGGAGCCTGTTCGGGCACCCTTGGCACTCGCTCCGTCAAGGCGGGTAAGGCCAGTTACCATACGGCCTGTTTCCGCTGCATGGTTACCCGCAGGAACTTTGGGCCCGGAGATCGTTTCCGCAAGGACGACTGGGGAGGCATGGTCCACGTCGATCATTTTTCCGCCACCGGGGTTTGCGGTACCTGTTCTCGGATTTTCCCAAAGAGAAATGCCATCAAGGAGCAATTTTTCGCCGATGGGAGGATCACCTGCGGACCCTGCCTCAAGGATGGTATTTTCAAGCTCGATTTGCTTCACCAAGTGGACAAGAGAATATGGCCTTCCCTGATGGAGGCGGGCTTCGACAAGCCTCGGGGCGAACTGGAGCTTCTGCTGGTCGACCGCGGTACTCTTACCCGCGAGGCGAGCAAAATCAATGCCAGCGGAAACTTGAGGGGATTGACCTTGACCAAGTACAAGGTCGTAAAGGGAGGCAACAACCCCAGAACCACCTTCAATCACCGAATTTTCGTGCTCTATGGCCTTCCCTACGTCGAGTGCGTTTCGGTCTTGGCGCACGAGCATGCCCACGTCTGGCTTAACGAGAGATTCATCGAGGCCCCTCTGCCCGTCACGGAGGGGTTCTGCAACTTGGCCTCCTACCTCGTCCTTCAGCGTGAGAAGAGCAAGCTTTCCTCCATCCTTTTGGAAAACATGCAAAACAGCGAAAGCCCCGTCTACGGGGCGGGCTATCGCATGATGAGGCAAAAACTGGGCCAGGCTGGCTGGCCAGCCCTGCTTCGCGAAATGAAGGGGAAAGCCTCTCCCCCCTGATCAACGACCAAAGACATGAAAATCGATTCACACCATCACTTCTGGAAATATGATCCGGTTAGGTACTCCTGGATGAATGAGAGCATGGAGGTTTTGAAAAAGGATTACCAACCGGATGACCTGCTGCTTGAAACGGAAAGGAAGGGAATCGACGGAGTCGTTTCCGTCCAAGCGGATCAATCCATGCTGGAAACGGATGAGCTTCTCGAGCATGCGGCTCGGCATGACTTCATCAAAGGAGTCGTCGGCTGGTTTCCCTTGGTCGACCCTTCGGTGGAGGATCTTCTGACCAAGTACGCCGAAAACCCCTGGCTAAAGGGTGTCAGGCACGTCGTTCAGGATGAACCGGACGACCGGTTCATCCTGGGGGAGGCCTTCAACGAGGGGATTCGAAAGCTCAGGCAGTTCGACCTCGTCTACGACGTCTTGATCTACGAGCGGCAGCTTGCCCCATCGATCGAATTCGTCGATCTTCACCCCGATCAGGTCTTCGTCCTGGACCATGTGGCCAAACCACGGATAGGCGATGGGATGATGGAACCCTGGAAGGCCCGGATGTTCGAAATGGCCCGAAGGGAGAACGTCTCCTGCAAGCTTTCCGGAATGGCAACCGAGGCGAATTGGGATGAATGGACGATGGACGACCTGCGCCCGTTCATGGAGGTTGCCCTTGATGCCTTCGGTCCCCGTCGGCTCATGTTCGGGTCCGATTGGCCGGTTGCCCGGCTTGCCGTCGAATATGGGCCTTGGGTTGATCTTTGCCGGAAATTTTTTTCCAGCCTGAGCGAGAACGAGATCGAGGCAATCGAGGGTGGCAACGCCTCCCGCGTTTATGGCCTTGTCGATTAGGCGGCTTACCTCTGGTAAATGGGCAAATAGTGATACTTCACCGCGAGGGCGAGAATAGCCATGGTAGTCGAGTAGATTTCCCCGGCGCTTCCCTCCGATCCGGACCCGTGCCAAGAGCCGTTTTTTCTCTGTAGCTTAAGGAGGATGTCCTCCACCTTGGTGCGGGCGACCTTGGCATGATCGCCTCCTCTTTGGTACATGGCCTGGGAATAGTAATAGGTGCCGTAGTAGAAGAACTTGCGCCCAGTGTTCGGTTCGTTGTCGAGCAACCAGTCGGCGGCCCCTTTGACGAAGGGGGATTCGTATTCTCCACAAACCTGCATGGCCAGAAGTCCGGCCGCGGTGGTGGTATACTCGGGATGACCTCCGGGCTGATAGGAGAAGCCGGACTTTTTGTTTACCGGTTCACCTTTTGAGTCGATCGTTGACCAGTAGGAACGCCGGAGGTACCCGATGGCATCCTCGATGGCGGCGGAAGGAACGTTGAGGCCGGCGTTTTTGGCCGAGCGTAGCGACATCAATTGCCAGATGGTTGCGGAAAGATCGGCATCACGGGAATCGGGAGAATAGCGCCATCCACCTTGGTGGGAAGGACTCTTGGGAACCTTTTGGGATCGCAGGATGAGGTCGATCGCCTTTTGAGTGCTCTTGCGAATCTTCTGGTCCTGCTTTTCGTCCAGGCCCATGCCGAGCATTTCCGAAAGCATGAGCGTGGTGATGCCGTGACCGTACATGCGGCTCCCGTCCCTTGAACCGAAGTATCCCGTCTCACTCTGTCTGTCTTCACGGAGAACGTACTCGAGAGCCCGCTTCATGGCTTCTCCCTTCTTGTCCGGGTTGACCGGCTGGTTGCCCACCGAAGCCATGGCCATGAGGGCAAGGGAAGTCATGGTCGTTTGGTTGCCCCGATCAGCGATGGAACCATCGTCGGATTGTTTGGTCATGACGAAGGCAATCCCTTCATCGATCGCCTTGTCGACTTTATCCTTCTGGAAAGGGTTGGTCGGTTCGGCTTCCTCGGCCGTCAAGCCGAATGGGAGCCAGGAGACAAGCAAAAGCAGAGAAAACAGCGGTTTCATTCTTGTTTCGAGCCTCATTTCTTCTTGCGGGATTTTTCCGCCATGGCGCGGAAATAAGCTTCGACTCGATTGCGGTATTCTCCGGACACGGCTTCCCGGCGCCCATCCATGAGATCCTTAGCCAGCTTGGGAGGGAGCCGGCTCCACTCGAACTCGGCGTTGTTCTCCAGGTCGGGTGCAGGTAATTCCTCGAAGACAGTGACCGGAGCCGCGTCGACGGCGGCTCCCTCTCCCGAATTGGGCTGCATCCCTTGGGTCATTGCGTTCTGGCTTTGCATCCTCGACTGAGCCATGGAACTGGCCTGTACCATCGTTGCCTGGGCGAGCGCTTGAGCCGCCTCTGCCAAGGCTTGGGCCTGAGCTTGGGCGGATTGGGATTGAGAGCTTTCGCTGGGCTGACCTTGGCTGGGCTGACCTTGACCAGGAGGGCCTTCTCCCGGTTGTCCTTCACTTGGTTGTCCCTGTCCTTGCTGGGCGGCCTGGGCAGCCTCGGAAAGAGGAGTGTCGGAAGGGATTCCTCCCTCGGAGGGTACGGATTCTTGCCCGAATGGATTGGCGGCGGGGTTAAGGGCTTGGTCGAGAGAGTCTAGGGTCTGGGCCAAGGCTTCGGCGGTTTCAGGGTTGGTCAGTGGGGCTTCGCCGGAGGAAGGGGAGGGGGATCCTTGCCCGGGTGGAGGAGATTCGCCGGACTGAGAAGGCTCTCCTTGTCCTTGGCCTTCCCCAGACTGGCTTTCCGAAGGTTGTCCTTCGCTGGGCTGACCCTGACCTTCTCCCTGACCCTCGCTCGGTTCTCCTTGTCCCGGTTCCGATTGTCCCTCGCTGGGTTGACCTTGACCTTCGCCCGAAGGGGGTTCTCCCGGCTGTTGACCCTCACCACTTTGCTCGCCAAGGGAAGCCAGTGCCTCGGCTTGTTCGCCAAGGGCCTGCTCGGCGGAAGCCAAGGCTTCCCCAAAGCCACTCTCCTGTGATGGCTCGCCTTCGCCGGATTCTTCTCCAGTGGCCTCGGCAAAGGCCGGCTCAGACGGAAAGGCTTCGGCAAAGGATTCCGCCGCTTCAGCCAACTCCGCGGCTTCCTGAGCGGTTTCCTGGCCGGCTTGGGCTTGTTGTCCGGCTTCCTGGGCTTCTTGTCCGGCCTCTTGGGCCGCTTGTTGAGCCTGCTGTGCCTGCTGTGCCGCCTCCTGGGCGGCCTGTTGAGCTTGCTCGGCCTGTTGCCCGGCTTCCTGGGCCGCTTGTTGGGCTTGGGTGTTTTCCGGTTGGGCCGAAGCCTGCTGCTGTGCCTGCTGCGCCTGTTGTTGGGCCTGCTGTGCCTGTTGCTGTGCCTGCTGTGCCTGTTGCTGTGCCTGTTGCGCCTGCTGCTGGGCCTGCTGTGCCTGTTGCTGTGCCTGCTGTGCCTGTTGCTGACCCTGTTCCGCGGCCTGGGCAAATTCTTCCGCAGCGGCCTGAGTTTCTTGGGCAAATTCTTCGGCTGCGTCTCCAATCTCCTGGAAGTCCGGTTGGCCATCCGCTGCTTCCTGGGCCTCCTGGCCGGCTTCCTGCAAGGATTCTTGGGCTTGCTGGGCTTGATCATTTTGCCGGGCGGCCTGTTGCGCCTGCTGACTCTGGGCGAGTTCCTGTCCCTCCTCGGCCAGCTCGCCAAGCTGCTGGGCGAGTTGTTCGTTCTGAAGCTCCTGTCCTGCTTCGGCAACTTCCTGCTCGGCTGCCTGCTGGGTGTTCTCGGCTATCTCCGAAAGAGCCTCGGCCGCCTCTTCGTTTCCAAGGCGTTCCTCATGACGGGCGGCCCGTGCGATATCCTGGGCTACGTCGAAAACTTCCTCGCCGACTTCCTCCTGTTGCTCTTGGGCTTGGGCCAGTGATTCCGAGTCGGGGGACGAATCCCCTCCAAGTTCTTCTAGCTTTTCAGCCAGTTCCTCCGCCCGCCTGGCCAGTTCCTCCGCCTTCTCGGAGGCAGACTCGGATTGCTCTTGGGCCCTAGATGCATTGCGCTGGGCGGAAGCGAACTGGGAGGGTTTGCGTTCCGCTCTCTGCTCGGCGAACTCAGCCTCTTGATCGGCTTGTTCGGCTTGGGCCTGCGCCTGTTCCGCCACTTCGGTGGCGGCTTCGGATTTTTCTGCAAGTTCATTGGCTGCTTGTTGCGCTTGCTGGGCCGCTTGCTGGGCTTGCTGGGCCTCTTCGCGGGCCTGCTCGGCGGTTTCGCTGGCTTGGGAGGCCTCGTTTTGGGCGGTTTGATCGTCCGGTTTTCTCGATGCCTGCTCGGCAGCTTGCTCGGCCTGTTGTTCCGCAAAGGCCGCATCCTGGGCCGCTTCGACTGCCTCTTGGACGGCATCGTTGGCCTTTTGCTCGGCGGCTTCCGCTTGTTGTTGCGCAATCTCGGCCTGTTCCTGAGCTTGTTCGGCCTGGGAGCTTGTCTCCTCGGCGACGGCCTTTCTTTCTTCGGCCTGCTTGGCGGCGGCCTCGGGATGGAGCTTGGAGACTTCCTCGGCCGACTGAGCTGCATCCGCCAGATCCGCCGACTCCTGAAGAAGGGGCTCGACCAGGTCTTGGGCGGCCTCGGCCAATTCGGAGGCGGTCTCCTCAGGCTTGGCTGCTTCCCTCGCTTCTTCGGCCAGTTCGAGCAGATCCTCCCTGGATTCGGTCAGTTCCTCGAAGGATTCTCCCGCGCTTGCCTGCCGGGCAAGGTGGGAAGCCTGCCTGACCTCCCGATCGGCCAACCTCTTTACGTCGAGGGCAAGCCGGTCCAGCTCCCTGGCCAACTGCTTTTTTTCGTTCACCGTCTCCTTGTCCGTATTTTCAAGCTTCTCCGCAATCTCCTCCTCCTCCTGAGCCGCTTCCTCGAGAGCTTCCTGGGCCTCTTCTACGGTATCTTCGGCTATCCCCGAGAGTTCCTGCTGCATGGGTTCGTTCTCCTCGAGTTCCTTTTCAAGCTCCTCAAGAAGTTCTTGCGCCGAGAGCTTGGCCAGCTCTGCCAGACGCTCCGCCTGGGCGAATTGCTCGTCCACCTGTTCCTTGATCCCGAGGTCCTTTTCGACTTGGCGCAGGTCTTCCCTTGTTTCGGATACTTCCTCACCCTTGTCGACCCGTTCGAAATGATCGGCGATGGCCTCCAGCGCCTCGGCTAGTTCGCCTTGCTTTTCGGAAGCTTTCTCGAGGTTTTCGTTCTGCGAACCCCGGTCGGTTGCCTGGAGAACCTGGGCAAGCGCGTTTTCGGAAGCGTTTTGCCTATCCTGCACGAGGGCGGCGGCGGCGTCCGCATCACGGGCTATTTCCCTTCCCTCCTCGTCGAGGATGTTTTGTACGTTTGCCTCCTGCCGGAGGGCCGCGTTAAAGAGAGTGATCTCACCACCGAGGATCCGTTGTTCCCTCTGCAGTTCCGTAGCCTCTCGCCGGACCTGGGCGGCTTCGTCGTCGGGCTTTTCGGCAATGGCTTCCGATTGAGCCTTTGCCTCGCGGGCCTTCTTTGCGAGTTGGCGGGCAAGTTCCGGCAAACTGGGAGCGAGCTGACTAAGTTTTTCCCGGGCGGCCTTGACCGCTGGAGACAATAGTTTGATCACCCGGCGCAAATCAGCCTGCACCAACTCGACTTCCTTGGCCGTCGACCGGGGCGCCCGTCCGAGATCCTCGACGCGCCTATCCATTTCCTCGTCGATGGCCTTGGCGTAGGGTTGCCTGGGGAGATCACGGAGGATTTGAGCGGCCTCGCTGCGGGCTTGCGTCGCACCCTGCATCTGATCGCTTGGGATTCCTGCAACCCGTCCCGCGAGGATGCGCCACGGCGCGACCGCGGCACCCCAGTGGATGGCCCTCTCGGCCCGGTTGTCCGACTTCACCATTTCCCACTTTTCCTTGTTGGCGAAGGTGGAGGCGAGGCCGAGGGCTTCAACGGCCTCGTGGTAGGTTTCCAGGAGCCTGAACAGGTTCGTAAGTTCCTTGAACCGGTCTGCCATGGGAACGGCATCGTCCCCCGACTCACCTTGAGACTGAAATTGCATGCCCAGGCGACGCAGAGCCCGACCCGTCTGTCCCAAGTCCTTCACGAAGGGCGAATCGGCGTCTTTCCTTGATTCCTCCAAGCCGGCCCTTCCCTGGATCCCGGAAACGAGGGCCGCTCCATGGATCTCGTTCAAGGTATCCCTCTCGACCCACTTGCCCTTGGTGCTTCCCCATGAGGCGTGGTCCGGGTTGCTTTCAACAGTATCGACCAAGCCGGCGAAGTTATTGAGCTGATACCAGGATTCGCGGACTTGCCAGAGGAAGTTTTCCCGGCCGGACCGGGAAGACCGGACGGTTCCGCGCAAGCGGTTGTTTGCCGTATCGTGGACTTGACGAACACGGTCGTTCCAGCTTTTGACCGATCGGGCCAAGGCGCTTCGTCCTTGCTTGGACTCGTTCCTGTCAAGGGCTTGCCTGAGTGAGTTCTCCTCCCTGGATACGTTTCTGAAGTAATGGCTGTAGGTACTGGAACTGAGCTTGAGGACTTTCTCGATCGTCCGCCAATGGTTGAGGGCAACTTCCTGCCTGCGGACAACCGACTTGTAGTGGTAGTCTCCCTCGAGCAACTCCTCCAGTTCCCCCTGGTTTTTCAGTAGTTGCCTGAGGTAGGTTACGCCAACCGCTCGGATTTGGTTTGCGAGCAGGCCCTGGGTAATGTTCCTGAGGTTGCCGGTCAAGCCACGATCGCTTTCGATCTTAGCCCTGAATTCCTGAACGACGTCCCTCCGAATCGACGGATCGTCGGTTGCGATTGCCGTTTCCGCCCGGCTGAGAGCCTCTCCCGCCCTCAGATGAGTGATCAGGTTGACCGCCCGGGCGACAAAAGCGATCTCGAAAGAATCCGTCCCTCGCGGCATTGCGGCCAAGGCGGTGAGGGTCTGGCCGAGGAGTAGTTCGCTTTCCTCCGCCAGGGAACCGGAAAGCGCCCGCAATTCCTCCGCCACGGCAGGAGAAAGTGGAACGTCTTTGCCTTGCAGGGAGGAATTGTAGAGCTCGATGGTGGCCTTGGCTCGGGAATCGGCGGAAGTGGCGAGCTTGGCGATGCCCTGAAAGACCAAGCTTTTGAGCTTGAGCATTTGGATTGCGGAAAGATCCAGGTCGCGCGAAATAATGGAGAGCTGGAGAGGATCGGATTCACCGCTTGCTCCCTTCCTGTCGAAGGCGACGAGCTTGAGGATGGCTTGATCGTTGGGCCTGAGCTTGAGGTCAATGAGGTCGAGGTCGAATTGCAGCATCAATTCCTTCTTGTCGACGTTCGCCCCAAGGCCCGGAACGGGAAATTTCTTCCAGCCGCGCTTGTTTACCTGAACGTGGTACTCGATCTTCTCGAGGGCGAGGTCGTCCCGCGCCGCGATGGTGAGGGGAAGAATGTCGTCGGATGCGACCAAGAGCGATTTCTCCTCGGGAGAAACGACCCGGATGGCCGGCGCCTCGTCGAGTTGAACGATGATCTCGAATGCCTGGGAGGGCTTGCTCTTCCAGCCCGTCTGGGCGGACTCAACCTCAACCGCCCGGTAGGTTCCCGGGTTGCGGAGGGCGAGCGAGGCGGACAACTGCAGGCCGTCCTCGCTTGGCTTGAACTCCAGCTCCGATGCTCCCGGCCCGGTCAAGTCCAGAGCCAGGATGCCTCCGGTGGTCGGCTGGTTGGTATGGAGGACCAATTCCACCTCGGTTCCTTCCCATCCCGTTAAGTCCCCTCGGTCCTCGGTTACGGTCAGTGGTTCCAGCTTGGTGTATTCCGGGAAGCGGTAGGTTTTGGTGAAGGAGGTTACAAAAGGACGGGAGGCCACGTCCATCTCGATCCATTGGGCGGTTTTCGAACCGATGTTCATCGTAACCGGCGAATCGTCCACGAGGATGCGGTACTCGAATTTTTCCCTGTCTACGTTGTAGTCGAGGGAGAACTTGTCGTCGTTGCGGGCCGACATTGCGATGGGCTTGCGCTTTTTTTTCGCAACCCGGGTCTCGAACTCCACCCGGTCGAATACCTCTTCCTTGTTCTTGCCGGAGACTGCGACCAAGAATCTTAGGGGCTCGCTCTTGGGGGTAACCTTGATTTCCTCTCCCGGGGTTAAAATGGTTACCTCGATATCGGTGACGGCGGCAATGTTTGCACCCGGCAAAAGAGCCCGGCCGATTGCCCGTTGAAATTTCCCGCCGAAATCAGGGTTGTAGAGCAGGATCAGGGTAAGGGCGATCAACCCGGCTGTGGCCTGAAGCCACCGCCGAAGCCTGGTCAGGGGCAGGGTGCTCGTCATGTCCAGGCTCTTGACCCGCGACGAGACGTCCTGTTGGACGAGCTTACGAAAGATTTCCGAATCGCGTTCCATGCCATCCTCCCGCCCGAGCTCAACCGCCGAAAGGAGGTCCTCTCTGAGTTCAGGGGCGGCTTGCTCGATCAGTCGGGCCAACTTCCTGCGGCTCGGCAACTCGATCATGAGCCTGACGCAGGTTCGCCAGACAGCGACAACGACGATCGCATAGCCTGAGTAGGACAGCACGGTCCTCATTTGGTCCGGCATGCGGGCCTGAGTCAGGTAGTCGGCAATGGCGATGGTGGAGAACACTCCCAGTAGTGTTACGATGGCGGTGCAAACGCCCCGCAGGAAAATCAGGTTGCGCCGCCGGCGCCGGAAGTCTTCCAGTTTCTGGGCAATGATTGGATCTAGTTCTACGCTCATTTTTCCTCCTCGCTTATATAGTTACAGCATACCCGCTCTTTTCCTGAGGAAAAGCTCTAATCCGAGGATCAGGATGATGGGGACGAACCACCAGTAGCTTTGCCAGAGGGCGATCTCCTTGGTCACGAGCTTTCCGGAGCTTATGGGCTTGAGCAAATCATTGAGCCTGCCGATCTGTTCCTCGCGCAGGTAGGTCCCGCCGGAGAGCTTGGAGACTTCCCGGAGCAACTCTTCGTTGCAGGTCAAGGTCGATAGCTCCTGGCTCTCGGCCTCGCGCACCATGAATTCCCCGCGGCTTCGGAGTTCGTTCTCTTCGTAGATTCCGTTTGCCCGCACGGTGACCTCGTGCTTTCCGGGAGAAAGGGGAGGGGAGGTTCCGCGGAAAAGGCCTCCTGATGCCGGGTCGGTTTCAAGGGGTATGGTGGCAACGATCCTCCCATCCATCCAGACCAGGGCTTCCACCTCCCCCGCCGGGTCGATCAGTGGTTTGCCTTCGCGGTCCCGAACGCGAATGCGCAGGTTGGCGGTTTCGCCCGGCCGATAGGCGGACGCTCCCGGATCGATGGCTACGAACTCATCCTGCACCGCAAAGGGCTTTTCCATAATCCAGGAAGCGATTTGGTTCCAGTAGCGCTGGTGGTACTTGTCCCCAACCTCGAAGCGCCACCTCCAAGTCCCGTCGAAGCCCGCATAAAGAGCTTTGCCCGCTCCCGCCGTCCGAGAAACGAGCAGAGGAACCGACTCAATCTCGTACCGCTCCTCATCGAGAACCGCTTCAAGGTAGACCTCTGTGCCGGGGAGAGCCTCGGTGGGGGCAACCCATCCAGGGGCGGGCAGGTAGCCCCAGAGTTCGGCGCTCCGCTCGGCCGAGGGGGCAAGGAAGAGGGCGGTTTCGGAACGCCCCCGGTCGGTCAGCCGAAAGGATTCGGGAGCGAAGCGTTGCCTCGAATCCTCCAGCCACTTGACGGGCAGAAGCTGTGAAAGGGGGTTGTTTTCCTCCTCGGCATATTTGCGGAAGTTCTGGCGGGGGCCGTCCAGCAGGAGAATTCCGCCACCCCGGTTGGTCACGAATTCCCTGACCCATTCGAGTTCCTTCTCCTCCAGCAAGCCCGGCGATAATTCACCGAAGACCAGGAAGTCGAATCGGAACAGAGTCTCCTTGTCGGCGGGGAATACGTCTCCCTCCTCTCCCCTCGGAAGCTCCGCTTCGGCCGAACCCGAGCCGGCAAAGACTGCGGAGACGACCCACCGCTCGTCCCGGTCGAAGAGGTTGCGGAGGTAGCGGGTCTCCCACCTCGGGCGTCCGTCGACGATGAGCACGCTGTTCTTTTTCGTTATGGCGTCGAAGGAGAAGGACTTGAGGTTGTTGTCGTCTCTGGCTTCCCCTGCGACGGGCTCGACCCGGGCCTTCATGCGCATGGGGACGGAATTGATCTCGACGCTGTTGTCGAGCCCGAGTTCGGAGATTCTTTCTTCCACCATTTCCTCGATTGGGAAATCAAAGGCGATTCGCCTCCGGTTCGCCTCGATTGCGGAGAGTTCCTTGTCCCAGACGGGGTTGCCCTGTTCATCCTCTACCACGACCCTGAAGGGGGTGCCTGCGGACAATTCGTCCTTTAGAGTGATGGTCCCGTGGGCTCGGTCGGTCTTGAGGATCATGGGGGATATCTCCACGTCCATGACGGCAAGATCGGGAGGGGTTGCCCTGCTGCCGAAACTTACGGTATGAATCGGGATGTCCCGGCCAGCCATGAGCTTGGCGGTCTCGTAGGGCGAGGATCCGTGGTTGTGGAGTCCATCGGAAAGGATTACGGCGGCGGAACGGGCCTTGCTTACCTGTTTGGTCGCATCGTCTTCATCGGCTTTGGCGGTGGTTTGGATGCCGGAGGCCAAGTCGGTTCGGCGGGACATGGGCAAGCTGCCGAAATCCGGGGGAGGGGATGCTTCTGCGCCGTTTTCCCATAGACGATCCGCGTCCGCGTCGGAGAGGGATCTTACCTCGATTAGGTGGGTCTCCTCGAGCTCGCGCAGGATGCTCTCTCTCCTCTGGGTCAAAAGCCGGGTAGCTCGCTTCCATCTGTCGCTTGAGTCGAATTGCCTGAGAGCCTCGGAAATACTCTCATCTTCCTCTTGGGCCCTGATCTCCGCATAAAGATCAAAGACTTCCCGAAAGGAGTTTTCGAAAGAAAGGGCTTCGTCGGCAAGCTCGGAGAGCGCTTTGCGCATTTCGGAATCGGCGCCGTTGCCCTTGCCCTTGCGGAGGGACTGCGCTTCCCCTGCGACATCCGTCCGAAGTCGCTCGACCAGATCGGGAAAGGAGAGGGCGTTACCCTCGCCAGGGGCAAGGAATCGCTTGCCCGGGATGGGCCGCTCCATTTCCCCGTTCGGGAGGGTCCATCCCACCGCGCAGTAATCATCACCGTTTCCTTCCTTGTGCAGCAGCTCGAAGTAGTAACGCTTGTCCTTGCGCAGAGTAATCGGCCGGGAGCGGAGCTGTTCCTGCCAGCCGGCCTCGGCGTAGGTCGAAACCCTCAGGATCTCACGTGCATTTTGTGGGTTTTCTCCCGAGGAATTGAGCTTGAGCAGCGATTGGTCGTCCGAATAAATCCAGAAGCGATATTCGCCATCCTCGGGAGGAATCAGGATCCCGGTTATTCTTCTGCCGAAGTCATCACCCACGTTGGAGGGGCTTTCGGCTCTCTTGAGGAAGCCGGTCAGGTCGGGCTTGCCCTCCTTGAAGCGGGCGTTTTCGGTGAGGGTCCGTAGTTCACTTCCAGGAAGGTTTCTCCACAATTCGTGACGCAGGATGCCCCGGCGCTCATCGGTTACGGAGACCTCATAATCCTTGCCCGCCAGCAACTCAGCCGTCTTCCTGGCCTTGTCCGCGAACACGGAGGCAAGGGAATCAAGGTTCGCAACCGGGTCCTCGAGCGCCTCGATCAGGCTCATTCTTGCCTCGGCCAACAAGTCGGCCACATCATAGAGTGTCGGGTCGATCAGTTGCTGGTCCTTCGGGAGCCAACCGTGCCTCTCGGCGAGCAGCAGCTTTCGACCGGGGGACATATGCTTGTCCCGGATGGACATGCTTTCCGAGCCATCAAGGAAGACCAGGACCCTTCCGCGTTCCCCTTTTTCGGAAACGTTCCTGAGGGTTGGCCCGGCCAAGGTCATCACGATCAAGGCAACGGCAACGGCCCGCAGAAGAGGAAGTGCCTTGTCCAGAGGAGGAGAGGATTCCTTGCGTGTTTCCATTCGGTAGAGCCACCAGGCGGAGCCCGCCGCGCAGAGGACCAGAAGGAGGCAGGCCCATGGTTCCATTTCCCCGGCAAAGTAGAGGGAAGAGCCCGTTTCTCCATTCATGCCCGAACCCTCCCGAAAATTCTTTGCAGGACAATCTCCGCGAAGATGAGGATTACGACCGCAAGTAGGAGGTATTTCCAGACTTCCCTGCCGAAGGTCCGGTTGCCGTCGAGTTCCAGGTATTTGGCCAGGGCGTCCTCTTCGGACGCATCGATGTAGTCGACCGATGAGGCCAACTCGGCACCCGCGGACATGATCTCCTCCTTGCTCATTCTTTCGAGGATCGACTCGCGGGTCGAAGCTTGGGCGACGAACTTGACCTTGCCTATGCCTTCCCCGGTTATCTCATAAGTGCCCGGTTGCCTGGTCTGGGCGAATTCGGCAACCGCCTGCGTCCCTCTCCGGGACGCCTTGACGATTGAAGTCGTTCCGTCGGGAGCCTTGACGGTAAGCCTTTTGCCGGCGTCCTTCTCGGGCAGGTAGTGGGTAAAGGTAGCCCCGGCGGGAAAGTTGCGGGGGGGCGTGACTTGATCAGCGAGGTAAGACGCGATTTGCTGGACCAGAGGCAGGTAGCAGGAGCGGATGGGCATGTTGGACCAGTCCCCGTCGATGGAGGAAGCCATCTGGAGAACGACGCCCTTGCCGACTTTTTTTTCCGCCAGAAAGGCATCCCCGGTCTCCATTCTTGCGAGGATTGTAGCGTCGCCGGCGGCGGTGGATTCGGGTTCCGAGAGCCGATGCCACCTCCAGAGATCCGCATCCGCCAAGTTGCCGTTTCTGCGGTCGTTGAAGAGGCTGAGGGCAGGGTGCTCGAAATAAGATGCCACGACCCGCGTGCGGACTGAGTCATCGGTCAGGCTCCCGCCCAGACTGAAGAGGTTCATTGGGAGCAAACCGTTCACGTCCGAGCCAAGAACCTTGTTGTACCAACCGGTATCTACCTTGTCCCCAAGACAAAGCCAGAGGCCTCCTCCGTTTCGAACGAAGGCCGACACGGCCTCTACCTGCTCCACGCTGAGGCTGGGGACGTTGGCAAGAACGATTACGCTCATGTTGCCGTCCCTTACGCTGGAAGGCTTGAAGGCCTCGAGGGGGACTACGGTTGCCTCCATAAGGTCCTTGGCCTCCACCGTTTTCTTGGCTTGGGCTTCCTCGAAGGGCGTGAGGGCTATCTTCAGGAAATCCGTCTCTCCCTTGAGCCAGTCGTCCGAGGGGGACCCGTCCACCAGAAGGATGCCGATTCGGTCCAGCACCGAAACGGATGCCGAGCGCCGGTTGTCGGAGTCCAGGGCATCGCGGGCCCCGATCTCGATGGTTACGGTTGCCGATCCGGGTTCGGAAAATTGATGGGGAAAAAGCACCTGTCCGGTTTCGCCGGGTTTCAGGGAGACCACCGTCTCGTCTGCGGGCTCGACTTCATCGTTGACCATGAGGCGCACCTGAAGGTCTCCCTCATAGTTGGAAGCGCTTCCGTGGTTGCGAAGTTCGGCCCTGATCAGCACTTTCTGGCCGACCCCCACGGACGAAGCGGAAAGCTCGATGCTTTCGACGGAAACGTTTTCCAGGGAACTGCCTCCTACGTCGATGAAGGTTAGGCTTGGTCGGAGGGTTTCGTTTTCCAGTCGTTTCCTCAAGCCGGAGAGAGTGCCGCCAAGGTTGTTCCAGTCTGATTTGCGGAAATCGGAGATGAGGATGATCTCGCGTTTCGCATTGCGGCCCTCATGGGCGGCCTTGATGCCGGCGTCAAGGGATCCGGGAAGATCCACCCTGTCCGAAGCGGCCCGTAGTTCACCCGACCTCTGTCCGAGCACTTCGGTCTCGGAAGTCGGTTTCTGGAAGATGGGGGAGGCGACGCCACCCATTCGAACGACGGTGGCCTCGGATCCCTTTTTGAGTTCCTTGAGAAACCCCTCGGCGAAGTTGCCGGCGGTTTCAAAGCCGGCATCCGCATTCATGGAAAAGCTGTCGTCCATGAGAATAACGGTAGAACTGGGAATCTCCATGGACTTGGAGGTAACCTGCTTGTCGGCGTAACCCGATGGAATGATACCGGTTTCCGCCGCTAAGAGGTAGAGTAGGCAGAGGGTGCCGATCAGGCCGAAAACCCCCTTTAGCCTGGGTATGAGCGCGAAAAGGATGAGGCAGGCGAGGGCGGCTAGGGGCAGGACGATGCGGTGAAGGAAGGGCCCCCAGTCCGTCACCACCATTCGGGCGAGGCAAAGAGCCAGGAGAATCGGAATGGCGCAACGAATGATCAGGAGAATCAGTTGCTCGAGCTGGACCTGCTTGCGGTTGACGCGGATGACCGACTCGAGCAGGTGCATGGCCCCCCAGTTGACGATCTTGAACCGGCTGCGGTTGAAGATGTGAATGATCAGTGGAACGGCCAGAGCCGCCACCCCTAGGGCCAGGCTGACGTTGAGAAAGGTCATTTGACTGCAGCTCCCTTTCCTCTTTTACGCAGGGCCAGGTAGTAGGAGAGGGCGTCCGCGTAGGGCTGATCCGTTCTCATGGGCACCAGGTCGATGCGATTGCGGTGGCAGCCCTTGGTGAAGCCTTCCCGGTATTCCCTCAGGTTTTCCAGATAGGCCTGCCTGAGGTGGGTGGGGTCTACGGTGTGTTTTTTGTCGGCAACCTCAAGGCAGTCAAAGCGCGTCCACTGTTTGAAGGGAAAGTCGAGTTCGTCGGGGTCCCAGATCTGGAAGATCAGAACGTCGTGCTTGGCGTGACGGAAATGGGCGAGACCGTTCATCACGGAATCCAGGTCGCCGAAGCAGTCTGAAATGAGGATAACCAGCCCCCGTCTCTTGAGCTTGGGAACCAGTTCGTGAAACACGGCCCCGAGATCGGTTTCGCCTCCGGGGGTGGTTTCCTCGAGCACGTCTATGATGTTTCTGACGTGCGCCGCCTGACCGCGAGGGGGCAGAACCTTTCGGGCCTTCGTGTCGAAGGTGATGAGGCCGACGCTGTCGGTTTGCTTGAGCATCATGTAGGAAATGCAGGCGGCCAGGCGCGAGGCATAATGGAGCTTGGACCGACCCTCGGTACGAGTGCCTTCGTACGCCATCGAACCGCTCGCATCGAGAAGCACGTTGCACCTGAGGTTGGTTTCCTCCTCGTATTCGCGGATGTAGAAACGGTCGCTCTTGCCGTATACCTTCCAGTCCAGGTGCCGGATCTCGTCACCGGGGACGTACTGGCGGTGCTGTTTGAACTCGACGCTGAAACCCTTGTGCGGAGACCTGTGCAGGCCCGTGCAAAAGCCTTCCACCACCCTTTTGGCCAATACCTGATGGTTGGCTAGGCGGGAAAGATCCTTCGGGTCGAGGAAATCGGTTACGGTGGCCACTGGGCTCCTGTATTTATATAGGGGTGGGCCGAAAGACCCTTACATGACGCTCTCTTCCTTCTTGGGAGCCTCCTTGAGCAGGCGGTCGATCAAGTGCTCGACCGAAATGCCCTCCGCCTCGGCGTTGAAGGTGGGGACCAAGCGGTGTCGAAGGACCGGATGAGCGAGCGCCTCTACGTCGTCTACGGTCACGTGGTAGCGTCCCCGTAGCAACGCCCTGACCTTGGAGCCAAGGACGAGCTGCTGGCAGGCTCTTGGTCCGGGTCCCCAGTCGATAAGATCCTTAACCCACTTGGGGGATGATTCCTCTTTTGGCCGGGCCATCCTGACCAGATCGAGAATAAAGTCGTAGACGTGTTCCGGGACGGGGACACGCCTGACGGTTTCCTGGCACTGGATGATGGTCTTGCCGTCGATGACGGGCTCGAGCTTGGATTCGAAGGTGGAAGTGGTTCTCTCGATGATCTCCCTTTCCTCGTCCCGGGAGGGATAATCCACGATTACCTGAAAAAGAAAACGGTCCCTCTGGGCCTCAGGCAGCTGATAGGTACCTTCCTGCTCGATCGGGTTCTGGGTGGCGAGCACGAAAAAGGGTTCGTCCAGGTGATAGGTTTTTCCCCCTACGGAAACATCGTGTTCCTGCATCGCCTCGAGAAGGGCGGCTTGGGTCTTGGGCGGGGTGCGGTTGATTTCGTCAGCGAGGACGATTTGAGAGAAAATCGGTCCTTTCTCGAACACCAGTTCGCGATGGCCGGTAGCCTTGTCTTCTTGGATGATGTCGGTGCCCGTAATGTCTGCGGGCATTAGGTCCGGGGTAAATTGAATCCTGCGGAAACTGAGGTTGATGGCCTGGGCCAGGGAGCGGACCATGAGGGTCTTGGCCAACCCGGGTACGCCCTCAAGCAGGCAGTGGCCACGGGCAAGCATGGCTATTAAAAGTTGTTCCAGGACGTCTTCTTGGCCGACGATGACTTGGTGGACTTGAGATTTGAGTTTTTCATAGGCTTCGACCAAGGCCTGGGCCATTTTCTCGTCGTCTTTGGTTTGTTTGGAGGGACTCACGATTAGTTTGTTGGTTTCTTGGATTGATGTTGGGTGCTAAAGGGATTTCGCCATCTGCAGTAAGGGGTTTCTTTAACCCACGAATTCAAGTGGCAACTATAAAACAAATAAAAAGCCAAAAAACCGAATAAAGAGCTCGCTCAGTCGAAGAGCGAATGGATTACGTCGAAGACTTCGGTTGCGTCCATCCGATCGTCTTTCATCTTAATGCCGTCACCGAAGAGGATGGGCCGGTCAAGCTTGTCCGAGGGGGTGGCGCCGTGGCTTCCCTTGACCAGGGAAGGATCAAGAGGAATCAAATCCATATGGGTTCGGAAGCCGAGCTTCTTGCCGACCAGCTTGCGGGCAGCCTTGAGGAGCGGGAAATTGATTTTCGGATCAAGGAAGAGTTCGGCCGGGTCATACCCGTACTTGCGGTGGACGTCCACGCATCGGGCGAAGTCCGGGGCCAGTCGGTCGTCTTCCCAGTGATAGTAGGCGAACCAGGCGTTCTCTTCCGATACGGCGACCAGATCACCGGCTCTTTCATGATCGAGCCCGGCCCGGGCTCGGCTCGGTCCCTCCAGAACGTCCGCCACGCCATCCGTCTCCTCGAGAATGGTTTTTACCTTGGCGCGGAACTCATCGTCCCTGCGGTTGAGGTAGACGTGGGCTACCTGGTGATCGGTGAGGGCAAAGGCCTCCGATCCGCCGCAGTCCAGGTATTCCAGGCCTAGCTCGTCCTTGAGGCTGAGCCAACCTTGTTGGCGAAGGATGCGGTTTGGGAAAATCACCTTCTCGGTTTGGGAGATACCATACTCGGAAAGAACGACCACCCGTACGCCCTTGGCCTGGTAAAAGTCGATCAGGTCTCCGGCCACTTGGTCGATTTCCCCGAGGGCCCCGCTAATTCGAGGGTCGGTTGGCCCAAAGCGTTGCAGGTCATAGTCCAGGTGAGGCAAGTAGACGAGTGAAAGATCGGGCTGGTAGAGGTTCTCGGTCCACTTGGCCGCCTCGGCGATCCAGCTTGAGGAATCGATGCCGGCCTTAGGTCCCCAGAAGGAATGGAACGGGAAGGGCCCCAAGTCTTTCTTCACGCGTTCCCTTACATCCATTGGATGGGAGTGGACGTCGAAGGTCTTGAGCCCGTCCGAACGATAAAGGGGGCGGGGGGTGATGGAATAATCGGCGGAAGAGTACATGTTGAACCACCAGAAAAGGTTGGCGGTGCGGAACCCGCTCCTCTCCCGGGCAAGTTTTTCCCAGATCTTTTCGCCTCCGACCAGACGATTCGATTGTTTCCAGAAGTGGTGTTCGTTGAGGGTGCGGTCGTACCATCCGTTCCCCACGATGCCATGATCGGAAGGAAGTTTGCCCGTCAGGTAGGTTGCCTGCGCGGAACAGGTCAACGCGGGCATGACCGGATTGATTACGCAGGCTTGCCCGCTCGTTTTCCCAGCGAAATCGTATAGGCGGGGAGTCAAGTCGCCAAGGTGTCGGTTGCACAGACCGACTACGTTGAGGACCGCAACCCGAGGACCGCCGGAACGATCGGCATCCATGGGTCCTCAGGCTTGCCGGAAGGATTGGCTCCGTTCCCGGAGGTCCTCCACGGAGGCAAGGACTTCCTTTTTGTCCATGGCGTGAACCTCTACGCCCTCCCCAATGCCCTGGACGAGGGTGATGGTGAGTTCGCCGCCCAAATGCTCGCGAAATTCCTCCAGTCCTTCGAGGATGACCCTGTTCCCATGCTTGCTTTCCGCAAGCAGGAGATCGTCATAAAGCCGGAAACCCAGTTTTTCAAGCAAGGCCAGGCTGCGTTCGGCAGTCTTCCTCTTTATAAGGCCGATGCGATGGGAGTAAGTCAGGTCCACGGCCAAGCCAATGGCTACGGCGTCGCCATGGCTGATTCTGAAGTCGGATATCTGCTCGAGTTTGTGGGCTACCCAGTGCCCAAAATCGAGGGGGCGGGCGGATCCCTTTTCAAAAGGATCCCCGGATGACGCAATATGGTCCAGATGAAGAGCGGCGCTTTTGCGTATGACCTGCTCAAGAACGTTTTCCTCGAAACGGGCCAGTTCTTCCGCCCGCTCCTCCATCTGCTCAAAAAAGGATCGATCGCGGATCAAGGCAACCTTGACTGCCTCGACGTAACCGGCCCTTTTCTGGGTTTGCGGCAAACTCCGCAGAAAAGAGAAGTCGTTGACTACGGCATCAGGGACGGAAAAGGCACCGACCCAGTTCTTCTTTCCGAAGTAATTGACCCCGTTCTTGACCCCGACCCCGCCATCTCCCTGGCTTAAGGTCGTGGTGGGGAATCGTACCAGTCGAATGCCGCGATGAGCGGTGGATGCGGCGAAACCGACCAAGTCCAAAGCGGCTCCCCCCCCGATCACGATGACGTAGGAATGTCGGCACATGGCATGGTCGTTGACGTCCTTCCAAATCCGCTCGACCAAGGACCAGTCATTCTTGGCGGCTTCGCCTCCACGAATGAATACGGGCGGAATCACGAGCTGCAGACGATCCTCGCGACCTCTGAAATACTGGTTGATGCGGTCGGGTAAATTCGGGTTTCCATCCAGGATTCCTTCGTCTAGGTAAACGAGGGTCTTTGTCCTCCTGCCCTCGCGATGCGGCTGTAGGATTTCGGACAAGGTATCGTTAGCCATCGAGAAGGAGTCTTTCGTAAAAAAGACTCGATGGGTGCAATCCAAACGGATGTTCTTTCGGATGGTGGAGTAACTGGAGGGCATTGGGTCCGAGTATGGGGAAGACCTTACGTCGCCGCAAACTTCTTTTGCAGCGATTGGGCAAGGCAGACGCAAAGGAGGCAGGGTCCGGTCAAGCCGGGGAGGTAGAAGGCAACGGCTACTGCATCGGTTGCGCAAATGCCCGAAAGCAAGAGGGATACGCCTTTTCCTAAGGAGCCATTCCCTTGGCCTTTGATATGCAGGATGGAGCGGTAGGCAATCCACGCGGCGAGGAGGCCGGACAAATTCACCAAGGCTTGGCGGGTCGGGTCGAGTTGGTGCCAGTAGATCAGGCCGGCCAAGGCTAGCAGGGGAGGAAAAAAGAGGAGAATGATCGAGAAATTGCGGGGAGCCTCCCTTTCCTTGGATTCACCGCGGGCGAATAGAGTTATGCCAACGACGTAGGCCCCCAGGCAGAGAGCCCAGGCCAGGGTCTGGGGAGCCACGTCCTCCGCCTCACCCGCCGTAGCCGCGGTCAACCAT
>Ga0160422_10000023_pt1 | contig 70543 bp, 60 predicted proteins | sample Fk160mmetaG_FD_108192 | JGI IMG/M metagenome (GOLD analysis project Ga0160422, IMG submission 108192) | Marine microbial communities from the Central Pacific Ocean - Fk160115 60m metaG | ecosystem: Environmental > Aquatic > Marine > Oceanic > Photic zone | place: The Central Pacific Ocean... | reverse complement strand
GCGGTAACCACCACCGCCGTCGCCACCGCGGCTCCCACCGCCGCCCCCCCCACCGCAGTAACCGCCGCCGCCACGCCCGCCACCACGACAGCCACCGCCCGCGCGATCGCCGCCGCGGTAACCACCGCCGCCACCGCCACCGCGGTAACCACCGCCGCCGCCGCGGAAGCCGCCACCACCACGCTCTTCGCGAGGCTGGGCTTCGTTCAACTTCAGTGGACGACCCCCAAGCTCAGCGTTGCGATCCATCAACTCTTGAATGGCTTGACGACCTTCGTCGTCTCCCATCTCGACAAATCCGAAGCCGCGGGGACGTCCCGTCTCACGGTCCATAACAAGGTGCACGCGTTGCACTTCGCCGAATTCAGAAAAAAGACTCGCCACCTCATCCTCGGTGACACGGAAGGGGAGATTCCCCACATAAATACTGACCATGATTCGTTTCGTTTTTGTTCACGCAGCCCGATGCAAGACAAGAAGGAGAAGCAGAAGATTCCGTTCGGGTTTCGGAGTGCCTTCTGTAGCGGCCCTGATGGCCGAAGTGGATATTGTGCCTCAATTGAGGCTGCCGCGTCGAGAGGAAAGCAATTTTTTCAAGCAAACTTCTATGTGCCGCGAGTATTGCCAAACAAGGCGATATGCAATCGCTGACCAAAACACCACCCTCGTTCCTGACACAAATCCATGATCCAGCCAATCTGCCCTTGTTCCGGCACCGTCACCCCTTCCGGCATCAAAAAGACGTCTTCTGGGCGTTCAGGTGGGACTTCAGCAAGCATTTGATCAATTTCAGCCAAATCTTGGGGGTTCGAAACCACAAACTTCCATTGGGTTCGAACAGATTGCTGAATCAATTTCGACAGGATTTCCGGACGCCAACGACGCAATTCGTGGCGTTCCGCCCATTTTCCCGAAGGATCACGCGAATCATTTGTCGGAGTGCTGTTGGACAATTTGGGAGAACAGCTCAACAAATCACAGGTCAGCGGAAGCGACAAAGTCCCCGCCGTTTCAATCGTGACATGGCATCCCGCTTCGCGCAACGCATCGTTGAGCTCTATCAGCCCAGGAAACAGAAACGGTTCGCCGCCAGTCAAGACCACATGCTTTCGACCAGACCGTTGAACCTCTTCGACCAGGGAAGCGACCGAACGTTGATCTCCGGCAGCATCCCAACTGGCATAAGGCGTGTCGCACCAAGTGCAACGCAAGTTGCATCCTGCGGTGCGGATGAAAAAACTAGGAATCCCCATCAGCGAACCTTCACCTTGAATGCTGTCAAAAGTTTCAGTGATGGGCAACTTGGTGGTCATGCGATATACCGGGTGGGATCAGGAACACCAGCGGCTTCAAATCCCCGCCGACGCAACACGCAACTGTCACACGTGCCACAAGCTCTTCCTTGAGGATTGGGGTCATAACAGGAGTGTGTTGTGCCGTAATCAACCCCCAGTTGCACACCGCGTTGAATGATCTCCGCTTTGGTCAAGTCCACCAAAGGCGCATGGATGGCGAAGGGTTGACCCTGCACGCCTGCTTTGGTTGCCAAATTCGCACAGGCCTGAAAGGCGGTCAAAAACTCCGGACGACAATCGGGATATCCCGAGTAATCGACCGCGTTCACACCAAGAAACAAATCCTTGGCTCCAATCGTTTCCGCGAAGGCCAAAGCCAAAGAAAGAAAAATCAAATTACGCGCTGGAACGTAGGTCACCGGGATGTCCTCTTGCATTTCAGATTCATCTCGCCCGTGAGGAACCTCAATATCGTCGGTCAGCGCGGACCCACCAAACACCCGAAGATCGAGGGGCATGACTCGGAAGGGAATGCCGGCCTCTTTTGACAACTTTTTGGCCGCCTCCAGTTCATGCCGGTGACGTTGCCCGTAATCGACCACCAAAGCGTGGACGTCATATCCCCCATCCCGAGCGATGGCGAGGACCGTCGCGCTGTCGAGGCCGCCAGACAGCAAAACCACGGCTGGATTGGAGATTCCCATTGCAACAGTGTAAATCCGGGGGGTGCAGGATTCTTGGCGGGAAACGAGCGCAAAAACGGGTGAAATCATACAAAAAGGCCCTTCAGAGCCGTCCTAGAACATATTTCGGACACCCCAAACCACCGTTTATTCAAAATGTATGAATCATCCACAAGACCTCGCCAAAATCTTGACCAAACTGAGAAATACGCCATAATCAGGCGGTCACCACACGTTCTCAGTTTGGTGTCGGAGTGAGAGAAAATCCTGGAGAGGCGAGAGATTGGTTAGACCATTCTTTTATCTCTTTTGGAGTTCACTCATGTTTGAATCAATCATCCTCGCGAGCGCGTTGAACAGCGTTTCAACCTCGTGGGAAGACCCAAATGTCTTGGGTTACTTTGGCACCTACGGAAACGTTGGCGCCGTCGAGTACAGCGACAACGCTTATTCCGGCAACTACAGTCTCTCGATTACTGAAGATCCAGTTGGTGGCACCCCTCAAGTCTACGTCGCCTACATCACCGGTCTTTCTGAAGGTGACACTGTCACTGCATCCGCCTGGATGCTTGGACTTGATGGCGATGGGGACGGTGATAGTGCAAAGGGGAGACTTTGGGGCCACTATTTTGACGGCTCAGATCTGACTTCTTACGACGGCTCCGCTTCCGGACCGAGCTCTTACGGTGGCGAGGATGCAACTTGGTCCAACACCGATCACACGTGGACCGTCGCTGCGGGTAAAACTGCCCTGATTATTGAAGCTCGAATCTACTCCTACAGCGGAGGCGACGAACAAATTTGGATTGACGATTTGATCGTCTCTTCCAGCAATGCCAATGCCTCCATCTTTGTTGGTGGTGTGCCCATCCCCGCACCTGGGGCACTGGCACTCCTTGGCCTTGCCGGCCTTGGCCGTCGCCGCCGCAACGGTTGATTAACAATCAACGCACGCAATACCCAAGTGGGGAGGCCCCGGCCTCCCCACTTGTTGTTTTTGTGAACTCGGGTCAAGATCCACTGGTGTTCTCGGCCTGCCGTATGGCCTCGTTCAAATGCTCAGGAGGAACTTCTGGCGCGGATCGCTCTCCGACCATGCAACGCGCTGCAGCCAAGTCTTCGACCAAATTGTGCAGATGTTCGACGGATCGCCAAGCGGCTGACCATCGATCCCCCGCCTTTTCTCGCAACGCATCGACAGTTCGGCGGTGGGCGTTGATTTCCTTCTGCACCGCCAAGTCTCGCGCGATGCCTTGCGGTGATTTCAAACGATCCATACGAATCAGCAGACCTCGAAGACGAGTGCTGGTTTGATTCAATTCTCTGGGTGACCAACCCTGTCTTGGCAACGCTCGTAGGTATTGACGCCGAAGATCGTCGCGAACGTCATCCCATACGGGCCGGTCAAAATCAACCAGCCGAGCGGCCACCTGTCCTGCCAAGGATCGGTGTTGCTGCAAACTCGACAGCACTTCTTCAGCGGCCTTCCAAAGTCCCCGCCACGCCGGATCAAATCGGGCCTGCAGTGTCTCGGCGGATTTGGGCGTGACCACATCTTGCAAACCCGCGACTTGAACAATGGCTTCCCGGACCATGTGCCTCGTCGGAGCATCCAGTTGATCGAGGACTTCACTGCCAGGCAGCAACGGCAACTGCCGGTCCATATCATCCGCAAGGTCTGCAGCCAAGAATCGCGCGCATGACGCACGCGTCGCGGCATCGGCGGCGTCTTTAGAAAAGACAAGTTGGTACGCCACGGTTGTTCCGTTTTCTTCGGGTACCAAGGCCGACCATGCCTCCACCAAGACACCACCCCGTACCGTTCGAAGTACTTCTCCGACTGGTCCCACCGTCCAATGACGCAGTCCTGTTTGCCCTTCAAAAGCATCGGCCAAAGCCACACTTGCTTCTGCAATTCGTTCCCCCAGCCGGTTTCGAAGGTCCGACAGCTCACGTGATCGGGCGATCACTTCCCCACGATCATCCACAACTTCCAACAGCATCTTGAGATCATTAGGCACCTGATCAGGCTGGAATTGGTTGAAGTGGACGGGCACACCTCGGGATCGACATGCCTCAGTCAGGGCGATCAACAAGTTCCCGCGACCAAATGGAAGTTCACGGCTGATCTGTTGCGCTTGCTCCGCCAGAGGCATCAGGCCGCGTCGCACATCCCGAGGCAAAGTTCGGCACAAGGCTTCAATCCGCTCAGCAAGGCGACCAGGGACCAACCAACCCAGACGGTCTTCATCCAGCACCGCTACTTGATCAGGTCGCAATTGAATACGCACCCCGTCCATCTCTTCCCCAGGTTGGAAGGCGTACCGAACTTTGGCGGGCCCGGCATTGGTCAGGAAGGCCGACGGAAACGCTGTCTCCTCGGCGGCGATACGTCGCAGCCGCTCACCGGCATCTTCATCACGCAGCGCGTCCGCTTCGGTCATACGAAGCAACTCGGGGTTGCGCTTGTGGGATTTTCTGAACCATTTCCGGAAGCTTCGAGTGCCCACCACATGATCGGGAAGCTGTCGGTCATAAAACGCGTGGCGACGGGCATCTCCAGCCAACAAATCCCTTTGTCGGCGCCGGGCTTCCATTTCCCGCAAACGCAGGACCAACTCACGATTGGCCACCAAGAAGTCCTCTCTTCCAGGAAGTCCTTCTTCCACCAATGCATGTTGTATGAACAGCTCCCGTGACAACCTAGGATCTCGAGGCGCGAGCGCTACACGACGGCGACCATACAATTCCAAACCTAAAAATTCACCACGTTCTCGCGCCAACATCTCACCGCGCTCGGCATCCCATTCTGGATGATCCCAACTTCGAAAAACGCGCTCCCCCGCTGCTTCCTCAATCCATGATGGTTGCACTTTGGCGCACAATCGCCCCCAACGCCGGCTGGTTTCCACGATCTCCGCGGCCACGATCCATTTGGGATCTTTCTTAAAAAGACCCGAGTCGGGAAAGATCGCAAACTTGGCATCTCGAATCCCTCGGTACTCACCTCGTTTGTCGAGGCGTCCGATGTTGCCCAGAAAGGCGGCCAAAAGACAGCGGTGAATAGATTCAGAAGTGGCCGGGGTGGTGTTGGGGGTGGACTTCAACGCTTGCGTGGCCATTTGCTCCAACTGACGACGAAGGTCGGTCCACTCCTGCATGCGAAGGGGATGCAAATAATGGTCTTTGCAGAACCGTCGCGCGTCGCCTCTGGTGCCTTCTTGCTTGACCTGTCTCCAATCTTCATACAACGCCAGCAATGACAAGAAATCTGAACTGGAGCGTCGCCATTTGCGTCGTGCAGCGTCTGCTTCGTCGCGTTTTTCGACAGAACGCTCACGCGGATCTGGCAGGGACAGTACAGCGGCGAGGGTCAACATTTCCCGAAGCGCATCACGCTGAATGCCCTCCAAAATCAATCGACCCAGTCTGGGGTCAACCGGTAAACGGGAAAGACGCCGCCCCAAGGCGGTGAGTTTTCCATCCTGCCGCAGGGCACCAATTTCACGCAGGCTGAGTTCCGCTTCCCGGACGGCAGAAAGCTTCGGAGTATCGAGAAAAGGGAAATCTTTCACCGACCCCAAACGCATCGCTCGCATACGCAGCAAGACGGAAGCCAAGTTGGTTCTCCGGATCTCGGGCTCGGTGAAGGGTCGACGATGAGTGAACTCTTGCTCGTCATACAGCCGAAGGCACAAACCAGGACCCACCCGACCGCAACGCCCCGAACGTTGGTTGGCGGAAGCTTGGCTGATGGGTTCGACGGGCAAGCGAAGCACACGGGTTTTGGTGTGGAACCGAGAAATTCGGGCCATCCCCAGGTCGATCACCGCTCGGACACCTGGCACAGTGACGCTCGTCTCAGCCACATTCGTCGCGAGCACGATCCGGCGACGGTTTCCTGAAGCAAAGACTTTGGATTGGTCTTCGACCGAAAGTCGGCCATAGAGGGGAAGGATTTCCCATCGATCCACCAAACGGTGACGCTGCAGGTGACCCCGCAAGTATGAAGTCAACTCACGAATCTCTCGCTCCCCCGATAGAAAAGTCAGCACGTCCCCCGCCGGCATTTCGCGACGGATTTCATCGAAAGCAGAAGCTACCGAAGATTCCAATTCCAACGAAGCATCTTGTTCGAACCGAGGACGCCAACGCACTTCGACGGGATACGTCCGCCCCTCCACATTGACCACCGGTGCACCATCAAAATGTTGAGCCATCCGCTCCGGGTCAATGGTCGCGCTGGTCACAATGATGCGAAGATCCGGACGCCTTTCCCGAGCACGTTGAAGCAGACCTAGCAGGAAGTCAATGTTGAGGGACCTCTCGTGAGCCTCGTCAACGATGATGGTGTCATAGCGCGAAAAATGACGATCACGCTGGGCTTCGGCCAACAGAATGCCATCGGTCATGACCCGAAGTTTGGTTTCCGCCCGAGTGCGATCGGTAAATCGAACCGACCAGCCAACCTCGCGCCCCAACTCAACCCCCACCTCTTCGGCCACGCGGGCCGCCACCGAACGAGCCGCGATGCGTCGAGGCTGGGTGTGGCCGACCAAGCCGCCACGCTCGCGGCCAAGAGCCCAACACAATTTGGGCAATTGGGTACTTTTGCCAGAACCGGTTTCCCCACACACAATCACCACCCCGGACTCCTTGAGGTGCGCGGCAATTGTTCCGGCATGCTGAGTTATCGGCAGACCCGGAGCCAAAGCCAGATTGGGTGAAGCAGAACCCACGCCTTGAGCATAGGAAGGGAATTGGCTCAGTCCCAAGCGGAGATCAAGAAGATGAGATCTCCAAGGCCCACATTCCCGTTGCCGTCTTGGTCAAACGCCGAAACAGTCACCCCCCAAGCCGACAGCAGTAAGTCCAAATCGTTATTTTCGACCATACCATCTCCCGCCTTGGGACATCACACTCCCAGTGCAGCCAAAGGAAGTCTCTGGCGGAGAGGCCCTATGAAATATCGGTGACCCCCAGCAAGTCCAGAGCCGACTTGGTGTTGTCACAGTGATCCAAATAATCATCACAATTCAACACGTCTCTGTAGTACGAAAAAAATTGAATCTCACATGCCGATAGGTGATGGGACGCCCATTGGTTTGGAGCACGGGAAATCTTCGAAAAAGATGGGCTGTAATTCCTTGTTTCAGAGCTTCAATCAAAATAAATGTCTGGAAAGGGATACCGACAAGAGTTGAAGCATCATGTCACCACCATGGTTCATTGTTGCTCAGAATGCATGTGCACAAAAAACCCCCGCCGGTGGCGGGGGCTGTGGAGAATGCAATGCGGTGGTACTGCCTTACGGGCAAGCACCATAAGCTGACAGGAGAATCGTCAGATCGGTAAATCCGGTCTCACCATTTCCATCCAAGTCACCGCCATCATCAAGGCCGTACGAAGAAAGCAACACGGTCAGATCGGTAAAGCCAACCGTACCGTCACCGTTGAAGTCAGCCGGGCATGGCGCTGGTGGGTTGTCGCCCAAGACATTGAGGGTCAAGGTACCTGCCCATTGGTCTTGGGTCCCCGTACCGTATCCATGGGCGAAGGCGATGGACCAAGTCCCGCTACCAATCAACCCCTGACCACAGAAGTCATAAAGGTGGGAGTAGTCCCCAGAATCTTCGACGTCCCATGCTTCGGGGAAATCATCAATCTCTTCGCAAAGGTCAACATCGAAGCCACCAACTTCAACACAGGTACCAGCCGGGTCTGTGATCTGAATGATCAAATCGCCCGCCCAAGTTCCATCCGCGTCGAGATTGGTGTAAGTCAAGTCGACGCCCAAGCTGGCGAAGATGCCGTCAAATTCGACTTCATACGCCGAGGTGATACCGTTGCCATCGAGCACACCAGTGTCGAATGTGAAATCAATATTTTCGCCGCCGCCAGCAGACTCACAAGAATCGGGAATGCCGTCGGCGTTGCAATCGGTGGCTCCGCCGGCAATCTCAGCACAGTCAGAGATGCCGTTGTTGTCACAGTCGGGGAGCGTCTCACATGCGTCAATCACACCGTTGCCATCACAGTCGGTGGAAGGACCAAGATCGCACTCATCGGGACGATCATTGCTGTTGCAGTCTTCCGAGGTGCCATTGGCGATGTCTTCAACATCCTCGATGCCATTGCCGTTGCAATCAGAGAATCCACCTTCGCCCACAACATTTAAAGTCAGCGTGCCCGCCCACTGGTCTTGGGTACCAGTAGTCCATCCGTGAACAAACACGAAGGTCCAGGCCCCATCACCTGTGAGAGCAGTGCCACAGAAATCAACGGTGTAGGAGTAATCACCCGAGGCAGCCACGTCCCACTCAACTGGGAAATCATCGACTTCGGTGCAGATGTCGAGATCAAAGCCGCCCACTTCGACACAAGTGCCCAGAGGGTCGGTAATTTGAATCACCAAGTCACCGGCCCAGGTGCCATCGGCATCGACGTTGGTGTACGTCAAGTCAATGGACATTGAAGTCAACGATCCGTTGGCCTGCACGGTGAATGGCGCACTGGCTTGAGCGCCGTCCAAGACACCCGAGTCGAAGGCCAGACCAACCTCATTGGACTCACCGCCACCAGACTCACAGCTGTCGGGAATTCCGTTGGCATCGCAGTCAGCCGCACCGCCGGCGATTTCACCACAGTTGGAGATACCGTCACCATCGCAGTCGGGGAGGTCCTCACACGAGTCGAGCACACCATTGCCGTCGCAGTCGGTGATCGGATCCGCTTCACACTCATCAGGAATGGTGCTGTTGTTGCAGTCTTCGGAAGTTCCGTTCGCAATGTCTTCTTCGTCGTTCACGCCATTGCCATTGCAGTCGGTACCGTTGGTGATTAAGACATCTAGACTGACATTGCCGACCGCTCCGTTGTAGCCGCCAATGCGGACGTAATAGGTACCAGCTTCCAGCGAGACGTTGAGCTCGGAAGCGAAAACAACACAGCCTTGAGTTGCGTCGTCGTCACCCGAATCACCATCACAGAACAGAATAGAACCACTCGGAGAGTGGATGGACAAATCGGTGTCGTAGTCAGAATCACATGTGGTCATGCTGACCGTTGACGATTCTGCAATCGTGAAGACGTACCAGATGTCTGGACCATCACCGGTGAAGAAGTTTCCTTCACAAATCCATGTGTCTTCTTGTCCCGCGCACTCGGTGTTCCCGAGGGTTGTTCCGGTGAAAATTTCGATCGCGTCTTCAAAGAGGTCGTTAGGCACACCGGCACCAGGCTCACAGACGTCGGGGATTTGATTGGAATCGCAATCGGCTGCCCCTTGAGCAAGTTCATCGCAGTCGGTGATGCCATCGTCATCACAATCGGGCAACTCTTCGCAAGCGTCCAAGACGCCGTTATCGTTGCAGTCGTTGGCCGGATCGGCTTCACATTCATCAGGCAATCCATTGATGTTGCAGTCTTCAGAAGTGCCGTTGGCAATATCTTCAGCATCATCGATGCCATTCGCATTGCAATCTACGGTGTCGCCGAAGGTGATGGAGGCTGAACCAATCCATGTGTCATTGCCGCCGCCGGAAAAGCCGTGTCGGACGGTCAGGACGTACTGGCCATCTTCGAGACCAAAAGATCCATTGACATCGAAGGTGTGGAGGTATTGAGCGGGAGCCGTTGAGTTCCATGACCCAGGGAAGTCGCCGCCGTCGGGGCAACCGAAACCAAGATCACGCCCGCCCAACTCCAAACAGGTGCCGGATGGCGACGTCAAGATAAGTTGGAGATCTCCTGCTTGAGTTCCTGCACCACCATTCACAAAGAAGGCGTCCACGGTGATTGTGTTTGGAACTCCAGACGCACTGAAGGGATAGTCAAAAGAGTCTCCCCCGGCTCCGGTGATATCGAATGGGATCAGTTGGGCTGAAGCCAAAGAGCCAACACTGGCGGCCGCCGCCATGGCGATTTTTGAAAAATGCATGTTCATCTCCAGATCTGCAAGGAATCGCACCGGGTAGCGCGATCAATTTACGTCACAAGATACGTCCAAATCAGGACTTTTCGATGAGGTTTTGGGCGATTCTGTCCAGAAGAAGGACCGATAGTTGATCAAATGATTTCGTGTTCTCCAAAATCTATTCCCAGCTGGCAGGGTGCCTTGGTGGCCGCAGGCAGTGTCTTTGGACTCTGGGTGGTGCTTTCATGGTTGGGATTTGCCGCACCAGCGGAATTGACCTTTGATGAACGGTTCATGCTGCCAGTGGTGGAACAACTCGCAGGCCGCTGGCCCGAGCCATCCGTATTTTGGGACTTTGAAGACACCAAGGGGCCCGCCTTTTTTGTCCCCGCTGCAATCTTGTTCGATGCGGGGATCGGATTAGAAGGACTTCGATTGATCAATTTGTTGCTGGCCATCTGCTCCGCCGGGCTGGTGGGCATGCTGATGAAGAAGAGCTGGAAGACCGCCGCTGTGGCTGGTGTGCTGCTGGCGGTGTTGCCGTATCACACTGTCCTCAGTCACTTGTTCATGAGCGAGCCTTCATTCGTGCTGGGCAGCATTGTCTTGGGCATTCTTGCAACCACCGGACCAAAAGGAGAACCAGGTTTTTGGCGACCATTGGCCTTTGGGTTTGGGCTCACGATTCTCCTGCATCACAGAGTGCATGCTGTTGTCCCAGCCGCAGCCGCGGTGCTTGTTGCATTTCAACGCGATGGCTCTTCAGCTTGGCGGTATGGCCTTGCCGGACTCGCGGCCGGCATTTTGCGATTGCCTCTTTATGTTGAATGGGGCGGCTTGGTCAGCCCAGAGTACGCGAATCGATACGGCCTGGGATTCTCACCTGAAGCAGTGGTGTATCTGCTTGGCGCGATCGCTCCATTGGTGTGGGTTGGGGTGCCTCTTGGATGGGCTAGGAAACCAAGGTTGATGGCTTGGGTTGGAATCGCTGCGATCATCATGGTTTTGGTTGCCGGACCAGACCTCTCCAGCCCCGATGGTGGAGTCCGACCCGACGGCACGTTCCCCCTGCGGTTTCAAGGTCTTTTTGCCACTGCAGTCATGAAGCTGCCCCTCGGCGTTCAGTCATTCGTGCTGCCACTGGCCGTTGCGGCCGGCACGATGGGGCTCACTGGGCTCTACCTCCAACTGCCCAAACTGGGGCTGGACGAAGACGATGGGTTCCCGCGGTATGGGTGGTACCTCCTTGCTTTTGGATGCTTGCTGTACGCGGCGACTCGTGGCGCGGTGTATGACCGCTATCTCCTGTGCTTCGGGTGTGGCCTTCCCATTCTGCTGGTACGCCACACACCAGGCTGGGCCATTGGGGCACAAGGCAGTCTGTGGTTGCTGCTGACCCTCTGGTCGGCGAACCAGTGGCTCGATGCATCCGTTTAGATGTTCTGCAGAATCATGCGAGCGTTGACGCCAAACACCACCAAGCTTTTTTTGACAAACCGTGGTTTTGGGGACATCCTGCGGAAATAAAAACCCCCCGACTGGGTCGGGGGGCATCATTATGAACCAACTTGACGTTTTGCTGCGTTTACGGGCAGGGGCCAAAGGCGGACAGCAAACCGATCAGGTCATCAAAGCCAACGGTTCCTGACCCATCAACATCTTCTGGGCATCCAGAACAAGTGCTATCCCAAGCGGAAAGCAGGGACACCAGGTCGTTGAAATCGACAGTTCCATTGCCATCGGCATCGCCGGGGCAGGTCGGACCGTCATCGATGCACTCAGTAGCCAAGAGACGCACACCATCAACGGCAGCTTCAACAACCGAGCCTTCTCCGGTGTCTTGGGCAATAAAGCGGATACGGAAATTGGTGCTGTTGGCCACGTAAGAGCTCACCAAGAACTGCTTCTGGTACCAACCGCCATCGGCTTCGGCGACTGGGCCAACCACTTCAAGACCAACCCAACTCAGTCCACCGTCACCCGACACTTGGACAAACATGGTGTCTTCGTTGGGCGCATTGCCAAATGTGTTGTCGAACCAGCGCGAGTATGAAATCACCGAACCTGGCGCGGATGCGTCTAGGGCTGGTGATGTCAAAATGGTCTGACCGTCGTCGACATCGCTGTTGCAATTGTTTGCACTGGAATTGTCAGTTAAGAAGCAGATGCCTGAACCATCAGCGTCGCTTGGGGGGTCAGCACGATCACAACCAATCGGCACACCACGGCCCCACTGTCCGTCTGCCGCACTGCCGCTCACGGTCCAGCCGGTATCAGTTTGGAAATCATCTTCGAACGCAATGATTTCTCCGGTGGCGCCGATTCCGGAGAATCGAGTGTTCGGGGAAGGCACTGACGTCTGACCACCTGGCCAGTAAAACACATCTCCCGTGGTGGCTTCCGCAGAGAAGTAATAACCAACTGCCTCGTCGCATTCGATGTCAGAGAATGACAAGAGATACTGGCTGTCTGCCACTTGTGGCATGGCGATGGCGTCCACGGTGCCATTGGAACGGGCGATGTAAAGGGTGCCGGTATTGGGAACGGGCTGGAAGGAGAGTCCAGAGACGTTCATCGCAAAGTCAACCCCATCAAACGGGCTGATGACTGAAGGCGTTCCGTTGGGGAATTGGAAGTCCAAGCCCGAGAGCTCAGGAGCATCAAATCCGTGCACAGCGAATCCAGACGCGATTTCAAAGTAGTTGGGCGATCCATTGTTCAAATTGCCATCGTTGTCGTCCAGGGTGAGGATGTCGATCAAGATGTCTTGCTGAATGGAACCACCAGAGTGCAGTGGAATCATGTTCACATACAAATCGCCCATATAAAAGTTGGCTTCATCTGGCGTCATCCCGCTGTCTTCGAAGGCCGCCACACAATCCCAGACACATCCTGAGATCAGTTGTCCGCACGAGTGAATTGCCGAACCGCAAGAAGAACAAGCTGAAGAGTCAAAGGTGCACGTGTTGTCGGCGTTCCGGATACCGCTATTGCAGTCATTGGTAAAGAATCCCCGGGCGAGCTGTGAGTCACGCTCAATCAACACTCCCATGACATCACCGGATCCTTCTCCAAACTCATTTTGTCCTGAACCACCAACATTCACCAAGTGGTGGCCATATTCATGGTGAACAATTACTGAGAACGCTGTGTTGTTGCACCCTCCACCCGCGTTGTAGAAGTTGATGGACGAACCGTTGTAGAACGCATTACAACTGCCAGAAACACCAATGTTGATGTCCCAATCAAATTGATTTCCGATCGTCGGATACGAGGGGTTTCGGGCCAGTGTGAAATCACGAACCACATTCGATTCGATGTAGGCGTTCATGGCCGCCTTGCCAGACTCATTTGTGGGGTCCAAAGCGATATTGAAGGGAACCCCAGACTTGATATTGACCGATTGGCTGTACGGCGTGCCCGATGCGTAATTCACGTCAAAATAACGACCGTCAACTGTCAAAGTTCGCTGTCCACCCACCAGGCCCGTGGCATTGCCTTCGTAATCTGTGTAGATGGTTCCATTCACGTTGTCTGGGATCGCCAGATATGGCATGCCCACTTGGAACTCGAGATCGCACGCTTCCGCCCGGCTGGAAGTGGTATTTGCACCGGTCACCACACCATCAATTGCAGCAGCAGAGGCAAAGATTGCATTCGCAATTCTCTCGTTGTGGGTGCAGTTGAGAACAAGGTTTTCTTTACGCAACAGCTCGCCAGAGTTGGCGTCGATGATGTACCGAGCTTTCTGGTAGTTGTCGAGGTCACGAACGGTTCCCACTTCAGCATCAAAAACGTAAGCAAATGCTGCAGGAACGCTCTCAAAATCGTAACCGGCGTACACCACCAGTTCGGGTTCCGACACGTACACAAAATCACTGCCTAGGAAGTCGGCCGCTCGGGCATCCACCATGCTTCGTTCAATGCCAATCGGTCTCGATACTCCCTCCAGAGCTTCTACGTTGCGAAGATCTGTACCAATCGAAACCGCGGGATATCCAGAATCGTTGCGAACCAGAACCTGCAGCCGGCTGTTGTACACCGGAACACCTTGTACATTTTGTTTGAAATACACTGCCGTAAATTTGTACGTCTCAGTGGATTGATCCCACATGAGAGTTTGCTCGGTGCGGTCATCGCCGGGGAATGGCCCCGCCAACATCAAATTCTTGGGGGTTAGGCCCCAGATTCCCGACCACTTTCGCACAACCTTCATCGCGGTCGCGCGCGGTGAAGATCCTGTCTCCATCGGGCGTCCGTAGATGCGATTGAGCCGGCCGTCAGGAGCGTTCCAAGTACCAACACCGGGATATTCAGTTTGCAGTCGTTGCAGTTCAAATGAATCAACAATCGGACCGGTACTTTCGATCTCGGTCGTCAGGAGGGTTCCTGAGACAAGACCAACGGTCATGGTGGATAAAAAGGGCATGGTTACTCCATTCAGGCAGGCGGGCCACTCGGCCCCCAATGGTCAAAAAGATCCCAAATCTGGGACTAGTCAACTTATCTATACGTTCCTGTGGTGTACAGGATGCAGGCTTGGAGAATTGTTCGTATAAATGGACGAGTCCATGGCTATCAGACCCTGAAATGTCCGAGAATCTGCCGAGCGTGGCGTATTTCACTACTCTCAGCGCTTCCTTAGCAGAGGAGAAAAAGTGATGTCCCACCGCATCAAACACGGGATGGTGGCTCCCGCCCCAGAACACCTGCTGCAATGGATTCAAGCCAACCGGGCCGACATGCGCCCTCCGGTGTCCAACAAGTACCTCTACGACGGCCAAGATTTCTTTGCCATGTGCATTGCCGGTCCCAATGCCAGAAACGATTATCACATCACCGACAGTGAAGAATTCTTCTTGCAACTGCAAGGCGACATCGTGGTTACGTTGCTCGAAAAAGACGCCCCGCGGCATGTTCGAATTCGAGAGGGTGAAACCTTCATGATTCCTGGAGGCGTGCCCCACGCGCCGCAACGCCCCCCCAATACTTTGGGCTTGGTGATCGAAAGACGGCGCCCGCCTGGCGAGCAAGAAGCACTTCGCTTCGTGTGTGAATCTTGCGGGGCGGTGGTCGAAGATTTGATGTTTGACTGCGCGGACATTGTCGAACACTTCCGAGAAGCCATGTTGGATTTTTGGGCCGACGAGGAGCGTTCAACCTGCCAGTGCGGAGCCCGGGTCATGCCCCCCCAACCTATTGATCGAATTGAGTTTGAACCGAAGGTGAAGATTGTTCGAAAGGGGGACGAATGAATCGACTGATCGACGTTCACGCTCACTTGCTGCCTCCCGAACTTCCGGATATGAAAGCACTGACGGGTCGCTCCGGCTGGATTTCTCTCGATGGGAACAAAGACGGTCGAGTGGCTATGCGACAAGACGAGAACTTGTTTCGAATCGTGGAACCCGAATGCTGTTGCGCTGACCGGCGTAGAGAGTTCAATGATGCCCATGGTGTCGATGTTCAAGTGGTGTCCACAGTTCCGGTTCTCTTTTCAGATTTTGCCCCAGCCGGGGAAGCGCTGGTTCTTCATCGGTACCTCAACGATCACTTTGCTCAAGTACAAGATCGTCATCCCGACCACTTTGTTGCGTTCGGCACCGTTCCCCTGCAGGACCCCCAGTTGGCCGTCCAAGAGTTACACCGCGTTGCAAATATTGGCCTGGTCGGGGTACAGATCGGCACTCAAGCGGGCGGACGAGAACTCGATGACCCTCAATTTGATGTTTTCTGGGAGGCGTGTGTCCAACTTGACCTTCCGATCTTAATTCACCCTTGGGACATGCTTGGCGGGGACCGGATGAGCCGCCACTGGCTGCAATGGCTGGTGGGGATGCCCAGTGAAACCGCCCTCGCCGTAGCTTCCATGATCTTGGGGGGAGTCTTTGAGAAGCACCCAGATCTCCGGGTCTGCTTTGCCCACGGAGGCGGAGCCTTCCCATTCATTCTGGGCCGAATTGACCATGGCTTCCGAGTGCGGCCAGATTTGGTGGCCACCAAGAGTCAATCGTTGCCAAGCTCGCTGCTGGGTCGATTTTGGGTCGACTCCGGGGTCCACGATGATGACGCGCTTCGGTTCTTGGTCAACCGCATCGGATCGGACCGAGTATGCGCGGGATCTGATGCACCGTTCCCGCTTGGTGAAGCCATTCCGGGTGAATCAGTGCTGCAATCCCAACAACTCAGCCAAGACGAGCGACAACGCATAACGTGGGATAACGCGCTCACGTTCCTGGGCAGTCGTGCCCGAGGTCGACTGCAACCCCACTTCTCCCACGCCTAAAATCGACCTCTCACGCCAATGACCACCTCTCGCCTCGAACTGTTGCATGCCGAAGCGCTGCGTCTCGATGAAAGCGACCCCGCTCCGAAGCGGGACGCCTTTGAATTGCCTCGAAATGGTGAAGGCACGCTGGCGTACCTCACGGGCAACAGTTTGGGGCCTTTGCCCAAACAAACGAGGAACGAACTGGCTACCGAACTTGACGACTGGGGTCGCTTGGCCGTCGACGCACATTTTGAAGGCCGTAACCCTTGGTACGACGCCCACCTTGTCCTGGCTGAACCAGGTGGTCGACTGGTTGGCGCTCACCCCCACGAGGTGGTTTGGATGAACGGACTCACCGTCAACCTTCACCTCCTGCTCGCCAGCTTTTGGCGGCCCCAAGGGAAACGAACCAAAATCCTGATGGACGCTCCAACTTTTCCCAGCGACACCTATGCCATCAAATCACATCTGCGACAGCGGGGCTTTGACCCGGATGAACATTTGATCGTTGTCAACTCTGGAACGGAACAGACCACAACGCCTGAAGAGCTAGAAGCCGCCATCGAAACTGCGGGCGACACGTTGTCTCTGGGCATGATTGCTGGTGTCAATTTCCTGACGGGACAAGTGCACCCAATTGACCGAATCACCAAAGCTTTGCACGGCGTGGGCGCTTTGGCCGGCTGGGACTTGGCCCACGCCGCCGGGAACATCAACTTGCAGCTCCATGAAGACCAAGTGGACTTTGCCGCCTGGTGCTCATACAAGTATCTCAATGGCGGGCCAGGTGGTTTGTCGGGGGTCTTCATTCATGAACGGCACGCCCATGACACCAATCGGCCTCGATTTGGCGGGTGGTGGGGCAACGACCCTTCCACCCGATTCAAAATGCACCAGATCCCCGACTTCCATCCTGTGCCGTCCGCCGATGCGTGGCAGCTGTCCAACCCCCCCATCATGGCATTGGCACCGCTGCGTTCGGCATTGGCTCTATTCGACGAAGTCGGCATGCCAAAGCTCCGATCTCGAAGCCAAAGATTGACGGGGTGGCTTCGCAAACAGCTCCCCCCTTGGGTCGAAGTGATGACTCCCCAAGACGCACAGGGCGCTCAACTCTCACTTCGTGTCGACCAAGCCGATGTCGTGCAACAGTCTTTACAGCGTGAGGGCGTGGTGTGTGATGTTCGTAAGCCAAACATCATTCGCGCGGCTCCAGCACCTTTGTACAACTCATACGAAGACGCCTTTCGACTGGTGCGGGCACTGATGATGGCCCATGAACCTGGAAGCATCGCATGACGCATCCACAAGTCATTGTGGTAGGAGCCGGATTGGCGGGAAGTCTGCTGGCCACGCTCCTAGGCCAAAGGAACATCAAGACATTGGTCTTGGAATCACGGCGTGACCCGAGACAGCATGGATCCCAAGGCGGACGATCCATCAACCTGGCACTCTCAACGCGCGGCCGAACGGCACTGGCCCGGGCGGGTCTCGAATCAACCGTGGTTTCCGATGGCATGCCGATGGCGGCCCGATTGATGCACGATCGCCAAGGGAATTTGACCCGCCAGCCGTATGCCAAAGACGAACAGCAAGCCATACTTTCGGTGGGGCGATCACGACTGAACGCCACGCTTTTGGACGCAGCGTCTCAGACTTCAAGTGTGGAGTTCCGATTCGAACAGCCGGTGACTGGCTTACAAGACGACGGCAAAGCCGTGCACGTCGGTAACAACTGCCTAGAAGCCGATCTAATCGTCGGTGCTGATGGTGCGGGAAGTGTGATTCGCCAATCCATGGAAGCTCTGAATTGTTGCCAGAGCGTGACAGAACCACTGGGCCACGCATACAAAGAACTTGAGCTTCCGCCCCAGCATGGCCAGCATGCACTCGACCCCACCGCGCTGCACATCTGGCCTCGCGGCGGTGAAATGGCGATCGCCTTACCAAACCCTGATGGTACTTTCACGGGAACCCTGTTCTTTGCCAACGAGACTTTTGAACGCTTGCAGAACGAATCCGAAGCCCGAACCCACTTGGAGTCGCATTACCGCTCCATGCTGCAGCACGTGCCTGATTTTGAAAATCAATGGTCAAACAATCCAGTCGGTTTCTTGGGCACACTTCGAGTGAACCGATGGCACCATGGCAATACAGTTCTCGTTGGTGATGCCTCCCACGCCATTGTTCCCTTCTACGGACAAGGCATGAATGCAGCTTTCGAAGATGTGCGGCGACTGGATGAAATCCACGCCTCTGGGGTCAAAAACTTGCCGGAAGTTCTATTCAAAGAGCGGAAACCCAATGCCGACGCCATTGCGGAAATGGCCTTGATGAACTTTGTCGAAATGCGGGACCATGTGGGTGATCCCGTATTCCTGAGCCGTAAAGCACTGGAACGCAAACTAGGACGGTGGTTCCCCAAGATGTTCACCCCTCTGTACGACCGAGTGTCATTTTCCAATCAGCCTTATGCCGATGCGTTGCGAAATGGCAGGCGTCAAGATCAACTCTTGCGAAGGCTCCAAAGTCTCGGCTTGGGCCGCTAGGATCCTCTCTCCATGTCGGATTTAACGTACCCACGCTACCTTGAACTGGAGCAGTTGCTGGATCTCCAGCACGTCCGCAGCGAACCCCCTGAGCACGATGAAATGCTTTTCATTGTCATCCATCAGGTCTATGAACTTTGGTTCAAACTTCTTTTGCACGAATTGGAAAAAGTCGAATCAGATTTCCTCGCTGGTGCACAGTGGGGCGCTCATGCCACGCTTGGCCGCTGCCGTACCGTCCTGAAAACTCTGGTTGGCCAACTCGACATCTTGGAAACAATGACCCCCCGATCGTTCAACTCTTTTCGGGAACGCCTAGAGACCAGCAGTGGATTCCAATCGGTTCAATTCCGGGAGATTGAAACTTTTTTGGGATACAAAAGACCCGGCATGCTGGAACATTGGCCCGAAAATTTGGACGGCTTGGACCAACTCAAAAACCGACTTGCTTCGCCCACACTTCGAGATGCATTTCATCAATTCTTGGTTGGATGTGGTGCAGAGATTCCCCAAGACATCCTTGATCGAGACGTTACGCAACCCTCTGCGCCCGATGAACGAGTTCAAGAATCTCTCTTCAAGCTTTATACGGATCGGCCAGACCTGATTGGCATGTTTGAGACCATGATTGACTTGGATGAAGGAATCATGGAGTGGCGCTATCGCCACGTGCAACTTGTGTCGCGCACCATTGGCACCAAAGAAGGTACGGGCGGTTCACTCGGCGTGGAGTTCCTCAAGAAAAGTCTCTTCCACCCCTTCTTCCCGGACCTTTGGGCGATCCGGCACCGCTTCTGATGAATGTCCAGATCCACGACATCTCCATGCCACTCACACCCGATGTGGCGGTTTTTCCTGGAGACACTCCGCCGACACGGGAAATGCTTTTGGATATGCAGCAAGGCGATCACCTCACCCTTTCCACGCTGCACAGCACGGTGCACTTGGGCACCCATATCGATGGCCCATGCCATTACGTCAAAGATGGTGCTGGCGTTGAGTCCATGCCACTGTCATTGGGATATGGTCCCGCGCTATTGATTGATGCTCCAGGCGATGGCCCAGTCCCTGCTTCCGTGCTCCCAACAGGCGATCTACCCCCACGCTTGTTGGTGCGGACCCATTCCCATCCTGACTCCAACACTTTTAACCCAAAGTACCGGCCAATTAGCCCGGCATTCATGGATGCGATTGCAGATCGCGGCGTGCAGCTCATTGGCGTCGATACCCCAAGTGTTGATGCCGCCGACGCAAAAACCTTGGTTGCCCACCATCGTGCCGGCGTGCACGGTCTTTGGATCTTGGAACAGTTGCGGCTGGAGAACGTCTCCGCCGGACTGTGGCATTTGATCGCGTTTCCGCTCCCCTTGGCGAGCTACGACGCTTCACCCGTGCGTGCGGTTTTGATTGGCCCCCCCGGCCGGTAACACACCACTTTGAGTTCAACCGCGATAGGCGTGGGCAATGCCCCAATTTCTACCGTGGTTCGCGTGGGACGGGGACCATTTGGGCCAGCAAACCAATTGGCGTACACCTCGTTGTACCCGGAAAAATCTCGATCCATGTGAGTCAAAAACGCCAACACGTCGAAGACATCTGACCATTCAGCTCCGGCATCCTCGACCACGGCTTTGACGTTGGCAAAGCAAGATTCGCACTGAGCCTTGATGTCGGCGGAAACAATGCGTCCAACTTCGTCCAGCTCTACGCCTGGAATGACACTGGTTCCACGTTGACGAGGACCGACTCCCGAGACGTACAAAAAATCACCCGCCCAACGGGCATGGGGATAAGGGCCCACCGGTTCGGGGGCACGCTCAGACTCAACACTCATGATGGATCTCCCAAACGCAACGTCACCCCGGCGGATTCTTGGAAAAAGTGCACCGACTCAATGCCACCTTCTCGCCCCAGCCCCGACTGCTTCGCCCCGCCAAATGGTGTGCGTAGGTCGCGAACCATCCATGCGTTGATCCAGATCACACCGGCTTCAACCCGCTGGACCAAACGGTGGGCTCGATCGAGGTCCTTGGTCCAGACGCTTGCGGCCAATCCGTATGGCGTGGCATTCGCCAAACGAAGGGCTTCAGACTCATCCGAGAACGCCCGAAGGCTGGCCACCGGCCCGAAGACTTCTTCCTGCTCGAGCGCACATGATTCTGGCAGGTCCGTCAAGATCGTCGGCTCGAGGAACCAGCCTTCGCGACACCGATCGGGAAGATCACTCGGCCGCCCGCCACCGCAAAGAAGCTTCCCCGGTGCGGCTTCGATGGCCTGCTTGACCTTGAGGTAATGAGGCTCTGAAACCAATGAACCAATGTGGGTGGTCTCTTCAGCAGGGTCACCAACTCGCATGGCCGCGGTGGCCGCCAACAACTTTTCTTGAAACTGTGGTAAGACGGAAGATTCCACCAAAATCCTTGATCCACACAGACAAATCTGCCCGGTGTTGCTGAAGGCCGACCGGGCCGCTTCGGTGGCCGCACGATCAAGGTCTGCATCGGCAAAGACCACAAATGGATTCTTGCCTCCAAGTTCCAATGATGTTCTTTTGAACTGCTTCGCACACGAGACCGCAAGATCACGTCCCGTGGCAGTCCCACCTGTGAAAGAAATCGTGGGGACATCAGGGTGCTGAACCAATGCCGATCCCGCCTCAGAACCAAGACCGTGCACGATGTTCAAGACACCTGGAGGGAATCCAGCTTCTCCCGACAACTCCGCGAACCGGGTTGCGGTGGCTGGCGTCACCTCACTGGGTTTGGCGACCACGGTGCATCCCGCCGCAAGGGCCGGCGCGACTTTCCAGGACAGCAAATACAGCGGGAGGTTCCAAGGGGAAATGCATCCCGCCACGCCACGCGGACGACGATGGGTCCAATGCAGAACGTCTGGACTGCTCGTGAAGGCGTCGCTGTGCTCGTGCCGCAAAGCCGAGGCGAAGAACCGCAGATTTTCCGCCACGCGCGGAATTTCAACGACTCTTGCTCGAGTAATCGGCTTGCCCCCATCTTTCGATTCCAGCATGGCAAGCTCGTCACAGTGGTCATCGATGAGTGCTGCAAAACGCTCCAGAAGTGCCACGCGCTCGGGCGTCGTGGTTTGTGACCACGCAGGAAAGGCAGATCGGGCGGCCTGCACCGCGCACTCGATATCTGAAGATGTTCCCGCCGCGCAGCGGGCAAAAGTCTTTCCGGTGGCTGGCTCCGTAACAGGAATCCATCCTCCCTTTGTGGCTGGGACAAATACGCCATCGATCCAGTGGTGCAGGTCCATCATCCGGACACCACCCGCCCCCCGTCGACAGGAATAGCTGTGCCATTGATATATCCGGCGGCTTCGGAGCACAAGAATGTGGCCAGTGCTGCCAGTTCACCCGGATGACCAAGTCGCCCCGCGGGCACGCTGGCGATCATCGCATCCCGCACTTCTTCTGGTGTCTGGCCTTGTCGATTCGCACGGCCTTCAATCAATGACGTCAAGCGGTCGGTGTCTGTGAATCCTGGCAACAAACAATTCACCGTGATGCCATCCCCAGCCAACTCGACCGCAAGGGTTCGTGCCCAGTTGGCTATGGCGTTGCGGATGGTGTTGGAAACCCCAAGACCTTGAATTGGTGTGATCACACTGGTTGAAACCACCAAAACAATGCGTCCGTAGCCTTGGGCCCGCATGCTGGGCAGCACCTGCTGCATCAACATGTGGGCAGAGCGAACATGACGGCGAAAGGCCGCATCCAAATCATCAGGATCTGCATCAGCCAGCGGCCCCGCTGCGGGTCCGCCGGTGTTGTGGATCAAGATGTCGTAACACCCATCCCCCACCAAATTCTCCAGCTCGTCACTGTGGTCAAAATCGACGGCGGTGGCTCGATGCCCCGATCCCGGTAAACCCTGCATGGCGGCAGACAACGTCGCTTGGTCCCGGGACAGTCCATGCACTGCTGCACCGGCGTGGGCCAGTGACTGTGCAATCGCATATCCCAAGCCTTTGGACGCACCACCCACCAGCGCCTTTCGGCCGGAAAGTGCATCTGGACGAATGATGGTTTTGACGAGATTTTGCTGACCTGTCATGACAAAAAATCCTACAAGTAAAGACAATGCTTATGGACGCGAGCTTTGAACCAAATCTTCACCAAATCAACACTTTCTCGTCTTCCGCTTATTATTCAATTGTTCGAGGTCTCAAATAAATGGACATGAAGCAAAAGATCCTCATTGTTGAAGACGAGCCTGAGATTGCTGAGCTCATTCGGATGCATATGGATCGTAACGGCTTCATTACGACGGTCGTGCACTCTGGCAAAGCCGGCATGGACGAAATTGCACAAAGAAGGCCTGACTGTGTGCTTCTTGATTTAATGCTTCCCGATCTCGACGGCTTGGAAGTCTGCCGAAGATTGCGTCGAAATGAAGAGACCGAAAAGCTTCCTGTCATCATGGTGACCGCCAAGGGTGAAGAATCTGACGTCGTCACTGGCATTGAACTTGGAGCAGATGATTACATTACCAAGCCCTTCAGCCCACGAGTGTTGGTGGCCCGAGTCAAGAGTGTGCTGCGTCGCACCAATGCGTTTGAATCCGACCCCAAAACGAAAGACATCATCACTTTGGGCAATGATCTTGTGGTTGATATCGAGCGTCACCGTGTCACGATTCGAGGTGAAAAATTGGAACTTACGGTGACTGAATTTGGCATCTTGAAATACCTTGCCGCCCGACCAGGCTTTGTGCGTACCCGCGACCAAATTATTTCAGCCGTACATGGTGGAAACACCATTCTTTCCAGCCGCACCGTTGACGTACACGTGACTGCTCTGCGTCGTAAACTTGGAGAAGCCGGGCGGATGATCGAAACCGTACGTGGGGTGGGTTACCGATTGTCCGAGTGCCCTGACGGGGCCCAATGAACAATCGATCCATTTACTGGTGGTCCGGCGTATTCCTCGTTCTCCTGCAAGTTCTTGCCGGTGGATATTTGCTGTGGAGATCCAAACAACAGGATCTCACAACAGCAGAAATCCTGGTGGTGACCTCCTCGCTTGTGGCGGTGAACGCGGCCATTCATCTGTTTGCCAATCGAATCCAGTGGAAGATGACGGTACGAGTCATCGATGCTGCCCGCAGGTTCGGGCGCGGGGATCTTCGTGATCGGATTCAACCACCAGGCTTTTCCGATCACAACAAATTGGCAGATGCACTCAATCGCATGGCCGGTCGCCTCGACGACCGAATGCACGAAATGCGTACCCACCAGCTGGAACAACAAGTCATTATGGAGTCCATCGCGGCCGCCATCATTGCGGTCGATCACAATCTGCGCATACTCAACAGCAACGAAGCATCGTCTTCAATATTGGGTTTACTGCCCGAAGACCGCGGTCGGAAACTCGGCGAAGTACTGCGTGAACCAGAACTCTTAGGTTTTGTCACCGACGGATTGGCTCGCGAAGATGATCTCAATCGTGACATCCGGATTTATCGGCGTGGTGGCCGTGAAATCAATGCCATTGGACACCCCATCATTGATTCTGAATCGGGTGACCGCGTTGGTCTCGTCATCCTTTTGGACGATGTAACACGAATGCGCAAGCTCGAGTCGATGCGCACTGATTTCGCCTCGAACGTTTCACACGAACTGAAAACCCCAATCACGTCGGTTCGAGGATACGCCGAAACCATGCTGGAGGAAGGTCTTGATGAGGAGACCAAGCGGCACTGCGTTGAAGTTATCTACCGGAACACCGAACGCATCAGCAATATCATTGCGGACCTTCTAGAACTTTCCAATTTGGAACACTCGGCCGAAGTGGATCCCGAGAGACTGGAGCAGGTGGATGCCGAGGCGATGTTCACCCGGATGAAATCACTCCATGAGGATTTGGCTTCAACTCGTGACATGAAAACCCATATTGATGTCGAACAAAATCTGGTAATTCAGGTGGAAGCGCGACTGATCGAACAAGCCCTCAGCAACCTGTATCAAAACGCACTGCGGTACGCGTCGGAAGGCACCACCATTACGCTGGCGGCCCACCGCTTGCCCCATCGGCAAATTGAGTTGCAAGTCAAAGACGAAGGACCAGGCATTTCTCCGGAACATCAAAAGAGACTCTTTGAGCGGTTTTATCGCGTTGACCGTGCTCGAAGCCGAGAGATGGGCGGGACAGGGCTGGGGCTAGCCATTGTGAAGCACATTGCCTTGCATCATGGGGGTGAGGCGAGTGTGTCGAGCGAGATGGGAAAGGGGAGTGTTTTTCGAATTTTGCTTCCAGAGCGTTGATTAAGAAAAGCACTTAAAAAACAGATCCAAGTTTGGGAATCTCTGCTTGATGTACCCCAGCAGTTTTTTGTCAGTTCTCTCCATCTCCGCTACAACCAGCTCCCAGTCGCGAGCGAGACTGTCGGGGTTTGGGCACTGATTTCCATTCGACGACCACTTTAAGTCAGAAAATCGCAAGTCATATTTTTCCTCCAACCGCCTACGGTCCTCCTGATAGATGCCTCGAATCTTCTCGGCGACTGCCTCATCTACAGCAATCGCGCCTTGAAATGATTTATCTAGAACAGTCATTGCTCCAAGTTCGTCTGCTACAGCGATGGCTTCGTCCCGGGTAAGAATATGATTGGCAACGCGCTTGAAAAAAAGAAGGTTGCCGCTCACACTCAGGTTCTTGCGGACTTCGGCTTTGGCAAAGGCGGACAAATCCACAGAGGGTATGGGAGCAACAGAAAAAAAGTCCGTGACGATATCTCCACCGACGAGCTCAGACCTATCAAACGCCCTTGGATAAACGTTTTCTCCTCCAAAGGCAGCAACCCACTCGTCAACCACTGGACATAAGGCCGCTTTTCTTACGCCTTGAAAATCGCTCAAAGCACACGTCACCACATTCCCTTGAACAGCTTGCTGGTACCAGCTTCGAACATATCCAAAGTGCTCCCTCAGGTACACAACAACACTGACGCGATGGCCGGCAAAAACCTCCGCGACACGAGCGGGGTTCCCCAAGGAGTGAAAAGCTTCCGAACTCAGAACGACCACATCATGCCCTTTCGCCATCTCTTCCAAGCGGTCTAACCAACCAGACTCCAACGCGCCCCATCGATCTCCGGGCCTGTTCTTCTTTTCATCACGGTGAATCTCGAACGCTATCCCATGATGAGCAGAGTAACCCTGCCCAATTTTGGGATACAGGATCCCAGATGCGGACAAAGCCTCATGGTTCTCAGAGCATGCAAACTGCAGAGAGGAGGTGCCGGTTTTGTTTATCCCGATGTGAATGACAATATTCATTTGGCCAGTCTCCTTGTCTTGAAGTAGCACTGGTTGATGAATTCAGTTTGCCTTTTGGAACTTTGTACGGGGCTCACACGCGTTGCCCATTCACTTGCCCGCATTCCGATAGATTTTCGAAGATCCTCATTGGACAGAAGTCTTTGACAGGCGCCCGCTAAGTTGCCATGGTCAAAAGTGTCGAGCGGCACACCAGCAACAGCATCTTTTGGCGGCTCAGAGAACGATCCATGACGAAATACGACCACTGGCTTCCCTGCACCCATTGCTCGAGTCATGGTACCTGAGGTTTCACCGACCGTCGGATATCTCAAATTGATTACGAGATCGCTAGCTTCAATTGCGGCCTCGAAATTACTCATCGAGGTGTAGCCTTTTTCGACAACAACATCCTCCATCCCAAATTGCTTAACTGCGCGGCGAACAGCATCTGGATGTCTCATCTCACCAAAAATCCAGAACTTAAAAGGGGGCGACTCTGAACGAATTTCAGACAGTGCTCTGATGATCTGATCCACACACTTGGCAGGTGTCACAAAGCCAAGGGAGACGACCGCCAGATCACCCTCCTTCATGCCGAACATTGCTCGACAACTCTCACGGTCTAATGAGTTGATGCGAGAATAATGGTGCGGAATGTGGACACAGGGAAGATTAGAGTCCAAAGCACTTACCCGATCAAGAATCCATCTTGAGTGTCCAATGACGCCAGAAGCCAATCGCAACCGTGACTCAATTGCCGGAAAAAGAAACTGTTCAATTCCAGACCAAACACCTTGGTCTCGAAGATTTGCAACCGTCTCACCTTCTGGACTGCAATCCATCAACTCTTGTCTGTAACCTGACCGATCCCCAAATGCCAATGTGGTTTCTGTGAGCAGATGATGCATTGAAAATTCGTGGAGCAGCAACACAGCTCCAGCTTGCTTTGACTCTTCATACGCATGAGCGTGGTACGCATTATTGGCGAGGTGGACCAACCGAGGGACACCTTGGAACTCATGTCGTCTTTTTTTATACGACGAATAATCAAGGACCAAACATTCCGGCCTTCTTCGAGCCTTTGTCTCGTCACCAACCACAACGACCAGGTTCCATTCGGAAGAGAACCCCTCCAACTGCTCTTGAAGGTAATCGGCTGTACCCGACCTGGCAGGAGGCAGGGCACCAAAGATCAGAAGTGTCCGCTTGGTGTTCACTCTTCTTCTCGATTCAACTCGTCAATTTTCTGTGAGAGACGCTCGATTCTCTGTTCAAGTTTCTGGAACATCAGATCTTGACGCTCAATGAGTTTGTCACGCAGGAAATGAAGATCGTCTTTCTGCACGCCTGAAAAAGTCCTACGCTCCTGTCGCAGCAGATACTGCTGTACCGAGCCCGGCAACATGCGTCGGGCCAAGGTCCGAATCCGGGCAAACAATTTGCTTGGAAGTACGGATCGTGCCGTCCGAATAGAGCCACGAACCAAGTAGCCAATCATCCTGCCCCCCGATCTGAATGCATTGCTTCTTTGTATTGCTGCAAGACATCATCCGTTGCGCCCAAGCTTCGAATCTTGCCATCTTCCATCCAAACAACCTTATTGCAGTTCTTTTGAATTTCTTGAAGTTGATGAGAGACCATCACCAAGACTCTTGCCTTTTGCATAAACATTGTCAAGCGTTGCATCGCTCGCTTTCGGAAAGCAAGGTCTCCAGCGCCCAAGGCCTCATCGACAAGCAGGACGTCTGCAGAAATGCTGGTGGCGACGATAAATGCCAGTCTTGCTCGCATGCCGGTCGAGTAGTGGCCTACCGGCTCGTGCAGCCAGCTTCCGAGTTCGGTTTCCCGAACCACCTCATCTTGAATATGGTCAAGATCACCGACTGAACACCCCAGCAATCTTGCCATAAGCCTGACGTTCTGAACCCCCGACAGTTCTGGCTGCAGCGCCGCACCAAAGCCGAGAAGCGGCACCACCGTGCCTTGGCTGGAGACCGAACCTTGGGTTGGCCGCAGTATCCCTGCCAGCACTCGACACAAGGTCGATTTCCCACTGCCGTTGCGGCCCACCACCCCCAAGCGGTCTCCCTCGACCAGATTGAGGTCGATATCTCGGAGCGCCCAGTGCCACTTCCCGTCTGAGTCGTTCCACTTTCGCAGCCGAACAGATACAGACTTTGCCGAAAGCATCAACGGATCCCCTCAAGCAAATGACGCTGGAACCGGTCCTGCAGGAAGCAACCCGCTAAGAAGTACAAAGCGGAACGGGCAACCAAAATCACCCATCCGTTCAGAGATAGAACGCCGTCATCCAAAAGGACATGTCGGTACGCGTCGATCAGATCTCCAACCGGATGAACCAAGATGTACACATTGAGCCATCCCAAATATTCGGAGCCTTCCAGTTTGGCTTGCAATAAGCCAAACGAGTACAAGACCGGACTGAGATAGAACAAAACCTTGAGGAAATGCGGAACCAACTCACGCAAATCTGGCTGTCTGGCCATGGGGGCCGCAACCATCAACCCAATGCCAAACATGGTGATGAATTGAATGCCCAATAAGCCCAGCAACTGGATCCATCCCAGCGACACTCCCCCTGAGATTCCCAGAAACACAATCACCACAAGGATTGCCTGGACGAACAGATGGAAGGTCTGAACGACCACCGAACCCGGGAGTGTGACCAGCGGCACCGCGAGGTTTTTAATCAACCCTTGCCTCCTGTTGTACACCCCACTGCATCCTGATAGACATTGCGCGAATTGCTTCCAGACAATCAAGCCCAAGAACAGAAACAACCAGTACCGGGGGTGAATGGACTCTCCACGTCCGAGCAACTGATCCACCAGACCCCAATAAATCAGTGCCAACACAAGGGGATCAAGAAACCACCACAGGATGCCCAGTCGTAGACGAGATGTATGACGAATAAGGTCCGCCCGCGCCAACTCATACGTGAGGTGACGCGCATCCCATACCTCGCGCACCACTCTCAAAAGACCACCCAATTTAAGCCCGCCATGGGCAACACAAACCCCAGACCGCACGAGCGATCAATTTGAGGTCAAGACCATGGGTTCGATGCCTGATGTACCACCGATCCCAAACCACCCGTCTTCGGTGCTCCGGGATCGACCGAGCGTATCCATCCTGCAGATTGGAAAGAGCGACCATACCGGGCTTCATCAGAACCCGACTCTCGTAGCCCACCAACAATTTGGAAAGCAATTCGTAGGGACCTGGCTGTTCAGGGCGTGGCCCCACCAGGAGCATTTCACCACGAACCACATTCCACAACTGCGGCAACTCATCCAAGTGCGATCGGCGAAGGAATTGTCCTGTGGGAATCACTCGGGTGTCTTTGACATCAGCGAATACAGGTCCTGACTGGTCGGTCATGGTTCGAATTTTCAGAATTCGAAAGGTGGCACCCCTACGGCCAACACGGTCCTGCCAGAAGAAGAAAGGACCTGGTATGCCTCGAACCATCCAAACCAAGCGGATGCTCAACAAAATGAACGCTGCCGGAACCAAAAGAAGGGCGGCAAGACCACGTTGCCAAGCCTCGGGAAGACCACGACCGAGATGGATTTCAGGGGCCGATGACGCTGCTTCGACCAGGTCAATCTCCACTGGTCGCGTGACCGGAGCGACCTTCAGACTGTCGGTGAATGGAGTCGTCATCGCAGGTGCGGAGTGTAGATCATTTCAGACGCTCTCTCCCAGCCAGTGACAATGCCAGAATTGCAACGGTGACCCCGGTTCCCAAGCCAGCATCGAATAGACCAAGGACCAACCAAACCACCAGCAAACCAATCCCTGAGGACTGGTGGATGGACTCCGAGCGAAGAACGACCGATGCCGCAGAACCGCACAAACCCATCAACAAGACCACCCCAATCGCTCCGGTTCGCGCGAAAGCGTTGGCCCAAATATTGTGCAAATTGAGCGGAGTACCCTCGCGATCTTTTGAAAATCTTTCCGACTGAGCACGAACAGGGTGATCCGCCGGAACTGCAGAACGCACCCCACCGTAGCCATGCCCGATCCAAGGACTTTGGATCCCAACCTCCCATGCGGCATTCAGTGCGGCGACGCGCCAGCCGACGCTGGTCTCTGGGGATTCACGCCACTGGCTGAGTTCTTGCCATGCATCAGACCATCTGTCTTGCAAAGTTTCGTGTTGCCAGAGCCCAATTGGCGCTGCCAAAGCAACCCCGACCAGAGCCACAGTTCGCACGCGACGGTTCAGCAGGACCAAACTGATCGGAACCGCAATCAGTGTCGCCAATTGTCCGGTTCGAGACCCACTCAACAGCAAAGCGCACAGGGTCAAACCTGCGGCGACGACGAGCCCCAAGCGACGCCCAAGCTTGTTCATACCCCACGCATCCAGAGACAGAACCAGCCCTGCCGCACACAAAACGCCGAGCACAACTGGGTGTTGAAACGGCACCACCCGGCCATCCAAAACCTCAACGCCAGGAAGCACCAAACCAGCAACCGCAAGCAAACTGGCCACACCCGCCAAGGCTGTTCCCAGCAACAACCCGAACCGCCAAGTCGTCGACTCCCCGTATGGCCAGAAAAGAGGAAGCAAGAGCAAGCGTTGCGCTTTTAGCCCCCCGAATCCGCCCGGAACATCTTGACTCCACAGCAGAGACAGAGCATTCCAAGCGACAAAGAGCATCGCCACCACAGCAAATTTCGTCTGCAAGCGACTCGCAATCACCTGGCGCATTGCTTTCCCTTGAAGCAGAGCGGCCAGCACCAAAGCCAACAACATCACATTCGCAAACGCGGTGCTGAGGGGCAAAGCCGCGAGGAACACCACCGCAACTCGTATGTGCAGTGTCATGCCTCGTGATCCACTCGGTCCAAGCCAACCCCGAAAATTTCGCTAGGAGAACTCGGGGGATGCTCAAAGAGAACCTCGTGCTGCTTTTGACCCAGACGAAGTCCAATGATCCCAACGGGATGTTGTGGATGTTCATTCGAAGCCAAAAATCTTTGAAGCAATGCAGTCATCGAGACGGATTCGCCCAACTGGGGAACATAAACACCCCGGATCTCCCGCGAGCGCAAACAGCCAACCGCAAGTCAATGGCTTCAGACTCAGTCGGGACCCAACAGGTGGCTTTCGTATCCGTCACCGGAACGCCTTGAGCACCATAAAAAGCTGGGTCGACCCCCCCAAAAAACCGACCACGCTGCAGAAATTTGAGAGATTTAGGCACGCCGATAGATCCCGCGGACCTGGGCCTCGGACAAAACATTGCGAGTGTCCACCACCCGCTTGGCGGCAGTGGCCACCAAACCAAAATCAATGGCGTCGTGGTCCGTCACAATCAACACCACGTCAGCGTCCCGTACCGCTTGCTCGGTCAAAGGGACCGAACGCAAACTCAACCTATGACGTCGCATTTTGGGGAATTCCGGGACCAATGGGTCGTGGTACTGCACATGTGCACCACGCCCTTGTAAATCTTCAACGATTGGAGCGGCTGGGGTCTCTCGCACATCGCCCACATTTTTTTTGTAGGCCACACCCAGGACAAGAATGGAAGAACCGTCGAGATCTTTTGCGTCTTGGGCCAGAATAGAAGCCACCGCATTCACCACATGCTTTGGCATCTTGGTGTTGATCTCACCCGCCAACTCCACAAATCGACTGGGGTGCCCCACACGATTGGCTGCCCAAGCAAAGTACCACGGGTCGACAGGAATGCAATGACCTCCAAGACCAGGACCGGGATCGAAGCGAGAGAATCCAAAAGGCTTGGTGGATGCGGCATCTACCACCTCATGAATATCGATGCCCATGCGTTCCAGAATCATTTTGTACTCGTTGACCAACGCAATATTGACCGCGCGATATGTATTTTCCAGAAGTTTGGCCGCTTCCGCCACTTCGGCCGAACCCACTGGGATCACTTCATCGCACACTTCGGCGTACAACGCCACCGCTCGCGCGCTCGAGGCCGAATCAACTCCCCCCACCAATCGGGGAATCGACCGAATAGGTGCGTCTCGCCCTGGATCCTCTCGTTCGGGCGCAAAAGCCAAAAAGAAATCTTTTCCGAGTTTTTGCCCGCCCGAGGACAACAGTGGAAGACAAATTTCTCGAGTGGTCCCAGGCCAAGTGGTACTTTCTAGAACCACCAGACAACCTGGCGCATGCACACGCCGAATCATTTCAAACGTCTGCTCAACGTAGGTCAGGTTCGGCTGCCGATTCTCATCAACGGGGGTTGGCACACAAACCAGAATCGCATCGCACCGAGCCAATGCCTTCTCATCGCTGGTTGGTTGAAAGCGGCTTGAGGATGCCAGACGATCGAAAAGCTCTTGGCCCAAGTGCGGCAAGTACGAGTCGGCCTGATTCAACTTTTTGGATTTCGCTGAATCGACGTCGAATCCAACGACGTGGTGTCCCGCCGCTTCAAAGGCATCTGACAGAGGCAGCCCAACGTACCCGAGCCCGACAATACCGACCGTTCGTGGGTTTGCGTTGCTCACAAGGAAAAGACGCGGTCGATCCGCTCAGCCACCGTACGCAGATACGCCGTGTCTCCACCACCAACCTCCGCAGAGACCCAACCCGTAAAACCGATGTCAGACAGAGCTTGGTTGACGGCAGACCAATCAACATCTCCGTCTCCAATACGAGACCAGCCACCCCGAACTCCCCAATCTTTCACATCGCATTTGACCAAACGTGAGCCGAGGGTTCTGATCCAAGCGGCCGGAAGTCCATATTTCTGGTGGTTCCCAATATCGAAGTAGGCCCCAACCCAAGGTGAGTCAATGGCATCGATGAAGGCCGCAAATTTTTCCGCCGACTGGGTGTTGGGTCCGTCATGCTCATAGAGAAAGCGATTCCATACATTTTCGATCAGAATGTGGATGCCAAGGTCAGCCGCCAACGGCAGCGTCTTCCGTATTTCTTCAACGGATCTTTCCCAAGCGGCTGCTTCGGGCACTGATTTCCCGCAGACGGCTGGGACCAACAGAACCGAAGTGCCGCCATACGCATGAGAATCACGAATCGCGGTCTCGAGGGCTTCCCTTCCCTCTTGGCGCTTGGCGGCGTCCGGGTCAGACAGGGGGATCTGCCAGTGCACAGAATCCACCACCCCCGGAATACGGATGCCGACTTCCCGGGCGGCCGCAATGACCTCGGCGGTTGACATACCGTTGGGTGAATCCATTTCAACCCCGTCGAATCCCGCATCCTTCGCGCTTTGAAATCGCTCTCGCAGGGTCTTGCCTCGGGTCATACCGAACTTACAAGCTTTGCGATACTGGAACTTTGCACCAGCACGGCGAACATTGCCCGCCGCGGCCGCCACCGTCGGAGGTGGGGCGGCCGTGGAGGCGGGCGTGATCGTGGAGGCAGTCAGACTCGTGGTGAGCCCAGTTCCCAAACTTGCACCAAGAAACGTTCGTCGATCAAGTGAACTCGGCATTGGTGCACCTCGGGTCTATTCTTTGCCTGATGTATCGTATCGTTCTCTGCTGTGTCGCGTTGATATTTGCTGGATGTTCTTCAGCGCCAAGAGTATCCAAAGCACCTGAAGCACTTTTGATGTTCTCGACCGAGAGCGTCATCATGGGTTGCCGCAGCCAGATTCGAGTATGGAGCGATGACGAACAAGTTGCCTTCGCCGCGATGCGCGATGCCTGGGAGGGTATGAACGACCTCGAAATGGTCTTGAGCGACTGGAACCCCCAAGCCGAAGTCGCACAACTCAACGCACAAGGGGAATTAGGGCTTTCCTCTAGGTTACTTTCCGCAGCGCGAACTGCTCGGGAATTGACCCGGGCAACCGACGGTGCGTTCGATTTTGAAAAAGGAGGGCTCTTCTTCGCCTGGCGTGAGCATCGCACAAGAGGCGAAATGCTCGACCCTGTTGAGGCTCAACGTTTGGCCTCGCTCCCCGCCGCTCATTTATCCGCCGATGGATTTGCCAAGCTCGCGGCCGGCAATCGTTGGGATTTCGGAGGCATTGGCAAAGGCATGGCGGCCGATCTGGCTGGTGAGATCTTGCGCTCCCACGGATGTCCACACTTCCAAGTGGACTGTTCCGGAGATCTTTTGCTAGGAGAGGCTCCTGACTCTGATTCAGGATGGTCCATCGCCACCGAAGCGGAAGGACTGACTCTTGCAGTCCCGGACAACCACGCCGTGGCCTGCTCGGGCGACCTTCATCAATTTCTACTCCACGACGGGAACCGATACTCCCACATTATGGATCCTCGGACTGGACAAGCCGTGGCCAATCAAAATCTCATCTTCGTGCTTGCGCCAACCGCAACGCAAGCCGACGCGTGGGCCACGGCCCTGAGTGTGGAAAGTGAACTCTTTCGTCCGAAACACATACAGACCGTTCAATACCCTTCACCGGAGTAGGCGAGAGAATATCTACCCTCAAGAGGATCAACCATGCGTTCATTTTTACTTACGGCACTGGTTTGTGCTGCCCAACCATCGTTTGCCCAATGCGAAAGCAACTGGACACTTGAAGCAACCCAAACTGATCTTGGTGTGATCGCCGGACACTGCACGGGCTTTGATGAGGTCCGAGGCGTGCACGTACTGCTGCGTGGCGATCAAGTATGGGAACATGCTGGACCTGGAGACCAATGGCGCTTGGTGGCCGAAGGAGGCATTCCACCCCGCGGAGCTGCTGGGATGTGCTGGGATCGAATTCGACACAGAATTGTGGTCTACGGCGGTGAAGGCAACGGTGGGAAATACAGTGATATTTGGTCGTGGGACGGACAAAGCTGGGAACAATGGACCGACGGCACGGGTGGACCAAGCGGACGCAACTACGTGGCCATCGCCCACGATGCACAGCGCGACCGCTTTGTGATGTTTGGTGGCTACGACAGCAGCCTGCAGGGCGACACATGGGAATGGTCGCACCAACTTGGCTGGCAGCAAGTCTCAACGGATGGGCCAGAGGGTTTGTATGCCCACCGAATGGTGTATGACGATGATCGTGGGGTCTGTGTCCTGCACGGCGGGTACTACTTTTTCAACCGCAACGAAACTTGGACTTGGAACGGAGTCGCTTGGACTCTGGCCTCCAGCGGCAACGGTCCCGCGCGGTACGTCTTTTCTATGGCTTGGGACTCTCTTCGAAACCAAGTGGTGTGCTTTTCGGGAACCCAGTGTTGTCCTGAATCTGAAAGCCAAGAGGAATGGCGGTGGGACGGTGGATCTTGGTCGCAGTGCTCCAACGTATTGGAAGTCTCTGGGCGAGGATACACCGACTGGTCCTACGACAGTTGGCGTGACGAACTTCGAGTTGTGGGTGGATTTGGCATTCCTCAAGGCCAATCCGAAAGAGTCGCACTCTCGGACGCATGGGTGAACGCACTGGGCGGAACACTCAACGACTGCGACGGAGATGGCATTCCTGATCACGTCGAAATTTCCAACAACTTGGCCTGCGATACGAATCTTGATGGTTTGCCTGACCAATGCGTCTGTCCCCAAGATCTGGACTGCGACGGTTCGGTTGGCATGAAGGATTTGATGATCCTCCTCGAACAATGGGGCACGGCCAATGCAAATATTGATTTTGACGAGGATGGAGTTGTTGATTTCCACGACCTGCTTTGGCTTTTGCGTGCATTTGGTCCCTGCTGATTTGCTTAGCATGGACCTATGAAAGTTCTTGTCACTGGTGCGGCCGGGTTTGTTGGAGCGGCCACAACCCATCAACTTCTCGACCGAGGCGATGACGTCGTGGGAATTGATAACCTCAATCCGTACTACGACCCAAAGCTGAAATCAGATCGGGTTGGACAACTTTCCAAAGATGATCGGTTCGAATTCATTGAAATGGATTGCGCCGACCAAGACGGCATGGCAAAGCTGTTCCAAAAAGGCAAGTTTGACACTGTGGTTCATTTGGCAGCCCAGGCAGGGGTGCGCTACTCACTCGAACACCCATTCGCCTATCTCGAAGCCAACCTCAATGGATTCCTCACGGTGCTGGAGGGTTGCCGGCACCAGGACATCAAACACTTGGTGTACGCCTCCAGTTCCAGTGTGTACGGGGGCAACGAGAAGCTGCCTTTCTCCGTCGAGGACAATATTGACCATCCCATTTCGTTGTACGCCGCTACCAAAAAATCCAACGAACACATGGCGCACGTCTACGCCCATCTCTATGGCGTGCCGTGTACGGGACTCCGGTTCTTTACGGTGTATGGACCTTGGGGGCGTCCGGATATGGCGTTGTTTCGATTTGTGGAATCAATCCTGAAGGATGAGCCCATACAAGTCTTCGGTGAAGGGGAGCAAACGCGAGACTTCACCTATATCGATGACATCGTCGAAGGCGTGCTTCGTACTTTGGATACACCTGCAACTGGAGATGGCAACTGGGACCCGAGCGCTCCCAACCCGGCAACCAGCGCGGCCCCTTGGCGGGTCTACAACATTGGGGGCGGTCGACCCATCCCGTTGCTCCAGTTCATTTCCTGCATCGAGAATTGCCTAGAGAAAAAAGCGGTCATGGAGTTCTTACCCATGCAACCAGGCGATGTCCGTCATACCGAGGCCGATGTCCAAGCGCTGTCAGAAGCCGTGGGATACACACCATCAACCCCCATTGATGTGGGTATTCCCCGGTTCATCGAGTGGTACCGAACCTATTACCAAGCTTGATCAGCGTGGCTTTTGCTCAAACGACTGACCATCGATCATGACACCTTCGCAATGGGTGATCCATTCGAAAGGATCGCCGTCAAAGAACGCCAAATCAGCATCTTTGCCTGGTTCGATGGAGCCAACACGATCCTGAATGCCCAGAATTTTGGCCGGTTCAATGGTAATCATGGCCAAGGCATCTTCGCGTGACAAACCGTAGGGGATGGCCATGGCGGCCTCAAAGACCAAGACCCGGACCTTGGGTACGTACGCCTCGTAACCCGTAGAAAAAGCCACCGGAACCCCCGCCTTACGCAACTTGGCGGCCGTGGTGAAACTGACGTTCAGCCGTTCCCCGGAACCGCGCGCCATGGTGGGGTGCAAGAAGATCGGTACGTTCGCCGCTTTGATCGCATCGATCATTCCGTGGGATTCGGCCGCGCTCTCAAGCACCACATCAAGGCCAAACTCTTCCTTCAGCCGAAGCGCCGCGGAGATATCAAAAGCCCGGTCCGCGTGCACAATCAATGGCCGCTCCCCCGAGGCAATGTCTTCTAACATTTCCTCCCGAAGATTTCGGAACAGATTTCCTTCTCCACTGTCTGATCGATTTTTCAGTCTCTCTTCGGCCGCAATCATGGCTTGCCGCAACATGGCCACCGCCTTGGAGCGATTGCCTGGAGAACCCCCCGATCTTTGCGCTCCTTCGCCCAAAGTTGCGCTCACCCCCCAGCACGTTTGGACCAAATCATCTTGCAGACCCCGTCCAGCGGTCTTGACGATGCAGGTTTGTCCGGAGATCAACTCCCCCGGCGAGTGCCCAGTGTGCACGGTGGTGACCCCAAAACCCCGAACCCATTCCACCAAACGTTCCTTCCAGTTGTAGGCGTCGATGGCCCGCAACTCGGGCTGCATCGCTTCGGAGGTATCAAGATGGTCCTGATCGTGCTCATGATTGAATTGACCTGTTAAACCAACGGTGGCCCGAGCGTCAACAAAACCAGGAACCACCACGGACGCTTGAATCACTCGGTCAGCTTCCCGACCATCAACCATCGAAGCAGGACCAACCCCTTGGATCGTGCCATCTTCGACCACGACCACACCATTCCGAATCACCGGCTTGGTGACGGGGTGGATCTCTTTGCCGAAAACGAAGATGGTCTCTGCCGACGTGATGCTGCAAACAACCAGCATGAACAGTGACATAAACGTATGACGGGTGTTCATTGGGCACATCCTTCGCATTCATTCTTGGTGCAGCACATGTAAGGATTCACTTCATTGCTTCCCCCAAAGCCCCCCTCGGCAAACAGTCGATCGCTTGGATTCGCCAGATCAAAGGCCAAGTCACCTTCTACCCAAGTTTGCTGCACTCGGGTGTCAATGGAAAAGGGGTCACCAGAAAGAATCACGAAATCTGCATCCTTGCCCGGCACCAAGGACCCGATCTGACCCCCAAGATCCATCATCTCCGCCCCGTGCAACGACAGAGAGGCCAGCGCCGTGTCACGTGCCAGCCCCGCGCGAATGCCAAGCGCGGCCGAACGAAAAAAGTACCGACTGTCGGTGATGTAGTCGTCCGTGTGGTACGCCACCTTGACCCCGTGTTCGTCAAGAACTCGACCGGTTTCAAAAGACAAGTTGATGGCCTCTTGCTTGCCCCCCGGACTGTCAATCATTATGACCGAACAAGGAACATCCGCTTCGGCGATTTCTTCGGCCACCATGATGGCTTCACTCACATGATGCAACACCAGCCGAAAACCAAACTCCTCTGAAAGCCGAAGCACGGTCACGATGTCATCAGCACGGTGGGTGTGGTGATGCACCACACGCTTGCCTTCGATGGCTTCGACCAACGCTTCAAGACCAAGATCCCGAGGGGGCGCCTCTCCGCCTTTTTCAACCGCTTCAAGATCACGTTGGTACTTCTGGGCTTCTAAATATTTTTGCCGCACCAAAGCTGCGGCTTTTGATCGGGTCCCTGGAAAGGGTGGCGCGCCCTGCGGGTTTGTGCCGTTGGCCATTTTGATCCCACCCATGGGTGATCCATCAGGGAAGCGATACGCCATCTCGCCAATCGTGCCGACACCAGGTCGAAGCTTGAGATACACAGTTTGTCCCGAGAGAAGATGCCCCGAACCCGGCATCACATTCAGGCTGGTCAACCCGCCGGCCAAGGCCCGCTTCCATCCACTGCTTCGCGGATTCAACGCGTCAATGATGCGGGCATCAGGCTGAATGGGTCCCGATCGATCGGCTCCGCCCCATCCACCAATGTGACTGTGGGTACAAATGAGTCCGGGCATGATGACTTGGTTGGAACAGTCCTGGATCAAAGCGTTCTTGGGGACTTCAACGGATGCACCCACGGCAAGAATTTTTCCGTTCTGCACCAACAAGGTGCCCCGCTGAATTTCGGGGCCTTCAACCGGAATAATGTGGGCGTTGGTGAAGGCCATAGGTTGACCTGCCAACGAAACGGCAAGAAGAAGCAAAAGTGACATGGAAGTGAAGATTAAGCGAGAAGGTCTCGAACCGCCGGAGGGATGCCTGGGGCCGAAGCGGGCTGGGACGCCGCCCATGCTCCCAGGATGTCCGCGGCCGCCACCTGATCCAGTCGAGATCGCCCGTTCAGCAGGGCAAACATCCATCCTGCAGCCGCATGATCTCCTGCTCCGATTGGATCTGCGTCTTCATCCATGGGGAAAGCCACGGGAAGACCAGTCACTGGCCCCTCGCCATCCAGTAGCACACAGCCTTCAACTCCGTTGGTCACCAAACACGATTCCAAGGCAAATCGCGTACGCAATTTCGTGGCGACGGCAAGGGCTGGATCGGCTTGGTCGCACAAGATCGTTCCCAGCTGCATCCATTCTTGTGCGGTGCCTTTCACGTGGGTTGCGGCTTCAAGCACGGAAGTCAGCAATTTTGCCTGAGGTTCATGGCGAAAGTTGAGATCAAACATTCGGATGCTTGCGTTGCTCTTCTGGAAAAGGTCCAGCATTGTCGAAGCCGAGACCGGAGATCTCAACGGCAGCGAACCAGCAAGAAGGCCTACACAGGCCGCGGCCTGTTCGCGGAGTGGTTCGGACCACGCAATCTCATCCCATGCCCCGGGTTCCAGTTGAAAGACAACTTCTCCCTTCGGCTGAATTTGGGCGAGTGAAATCCCAGTCGAATCATCGGAGGTGGTTTGCAGAAGGGTCGGTGGCAGATTGTGCGCGAGCAGAGCGTCTCGAATAAGCCCACCCCCTGGGTCTTCACCGAGACGCGAAACCACCAAGCAATCCCCACCCAAAGTTCGAAGGAGAGGCTGAAGGGCCGAAGCAAAATTTAGGGGCGCTCCACCAGGTCGATCGAGACCAGCAACCCGGTCGACCACCAATTCGCCATAAGAAAGCACAAGAGGCTTTTGACCAATCACGTTCGCATGAGCATCCGACACAATTCACATTGTCGCGAATCCACAACCCTGTGCAAGGTTGATAAAAAAGACCCAGCCGAAGCCGGGTCTTTGGAATGAAGGTTCAACTGTCAATCACTCTGCAATCAGAGCATCAAGTTCTGCAGCCATATCCTTTTCGTGGTCGGGCGAGAACCCAATATGCACGTGGCGAATCACACCCTTCTTATCAATGATCAAAGTATGCGGAATAGGACCAACTTTAAAGGCTGAGGCAATGTCGTTTTTCTCGTCAAAAGCCGAAGGAAGCGGACGACCCTCATTGGATTCAGGGAACGACTTGACGTATTGCTCTACTTTTTCCTTGCGGTCAGCAATGGCTACGGGCATGAACACGACATCTTGATCGCGGCGCTCAAACGTGATTCGGGACAGTCCTGGCATACCTCGTTTGCATGGTCCACACCAAGTGGCCCAGAAGTCCATCACCACCACTTTGCCTTGGAGAGAAGCCAAAGGAACTTGAGTGCCATCGAGCATGGTCAAGGTGACCGCAGGCGCGGGCTCGCCTTCGAGTGGTCCTCCTTTTTTCTCTTCTTCTGCTTCAGGAACCACTTCTTGGGGCTCGTCCATTTCCATCATCCCGCCCATGGCTTCCGAGAAGTCGCTGACTTTGCGTGCACCCTCGGGGGCCACAAAAGCGAAAGCGTCTTCCTTGATTTCGGCTTTGCAATCACGCATATCCAAAGTCACCGACATTTCCATGCCTTCCATCATGTCAGCCCCTTCACCGCCTTCTTCTTCGGCCGTGGCCATCATGCTTTCCATGTCAGGCTTCAATCGGAAGGGCCACTTGCCATCGTTGCTTAACCATAAATCGGTGGTCATGTTGGGCAGGCCAGCCTCACCTTTTTCAGTGATCTTGAGGTGCAGAACTTTGGTGTCTTCCACAGTCTCTTCACCCACGAATTCACATGACTTCACGGTCGAGAGAACTTTTTCGATGTTCTCGGCGGTCACCATTAGGAAGTTGGAGTCCAGACCAGGAAGACCAGCGCCGCCCATAGGGTCAGAATCATCCGGCTCATTCATTTCGGCAAAAGACTTGGGTGCGTCATCCACCATGTACGCCGACAGCATGGGGAGGTAAGTGGTCATGTTCTCACCATCACTCACCATGTCCACGCTCATCATTCCGCCACCTTTGCCCCGCAGTGCAATCTTGTTGGGCTGCTGGATGGCGAGCGAAAATTCCTGATCCATGTTCATGGGACCAAAGGGGCTTTCAATCTCCATACTCAAGGCCAATTCACAACTGAAGGCCTCCAGCTTGGATTGGTAGATCAAAAACTCCCTCAGAAGCTTGTCGCCCCGCTCGTCTGCGTCAGCGTGGGAAATGAGAAGGGCCGACAGGCCAGAGGCAAACAGGGCGTATTTCATGGAAACTCCTTCAGCGCACAAAAATTGACAGGGGACCATGCTACCCACCTCAACCCCCTCGGGTTCACCAATACCCCGCAAGTCCCGCTAGATTCATGCCATGAAGGTTCTCCTTGGTTCTGGCGGCTTCCGCACCGACGATCGAAAAGCCACTTTGGTGGCCGAAATGCAATCCCACTTCGGTGAGATCGACTCCATCTTGTTTGTGCCGTTTGCCTTGGCCGACCACGACGGTTACGTGACAGCGCTCAACGAACGTGGCCTGCACGCGGGGTACACCCTGCAGGGCATCCATCAAGCATCCGATCCAGTGGCGGCGGTGCGCTCGGCCCAAGGGATCTATGTTGGGGGCGGCAACACTTTTCGGCTGATCAAACAATTGCACGAGCTTGGCTTGGTCGAGGCCATTCAAAAAAGAATTTTGTCCGATGGGATTCCCTACCTTGGGGTGAGTGCAGGAACCAACGTGGCCTGCCCTACCATGCGAACCACCAACGACATGCCCATCGTGGAACCGCCCAGCTTCGATGCGCTGGGCTTGGTGCCATTTCAAGTCAACGCGCACTATCACCCCGGGGGAATCCACTATGAGCAAGGTGGTGCGCTGCATCCACACTTCGGGGAAACCCGGGACGACCGGATTCGAGAATTTCACGAAGAAAACACCACCCCAGTGGTGGGTTTGTTTGAAGGAGGACTTCTCCGCTGCTGCGAACAATCTGTCCAGCTCACGGGCAGTGAAGCTCGTGTTTTCCGACCGGGCATGACGCCAACCACGCATCAAGCGGGCGAGGATCTCATGCCGCACCTCCAAGGATAAGGCCGTCAACCTTCCGGGCGAGATCCGGGGAAGATCCACCCGGGCTGCTCTCGAGGGACCGCGTAGACCGAGTCTCCGGCGGTAACAAATAGTGTGCGGTTCGCGGGTCCACCAAAGCAAACATTGGATGGCCCTTCGGGCAAGCCAATGCGATCGACCTCTTCTCCCTTGGGATTGACCACCACGACTGATCGAAGTCGACCACTGGTCAAGTACACATTGCCCTGTGCATCCACCGTCATGCCGTCGCCTCCCCCTGGGACCTGCCCGAAAGTACGGCGATTGGTGACCACGCCCGGAGCGGTGATGTCGTACGCAAAGCCGGATGAACCGCTCGATGGCAGCACATACAACGTCTCTTCGCCCGGGCTCAGCATGATGCCGTTCGGCCGATTCAAGTCTTCGATCACCAAGGAAATCTCACCGGTCGGACGGCGGTAGTACACCCCCATGACTGGTTGCTCTCCTGCTTTACGGCCAAACAAGGGGTCGGTGAACCAAAGGCCCCCAAAAGCATCAAAGACAAGATCGTTCGTCTTTAAGAAGCGTTGTCCTTGGTAACCCGGGACTTCCGTACGCTCATCCCGCAACGCACCGTCTTGCCATGCGAAGCTGGCCAAGGTGCCATGTCCAAAGAGGCATGCCCACAAGCGACCCCCACCATCGAACATCAATCCGTTGGCGACCTTTGGTGAAGACCACAACCGTTGCAGCTTCCCGGTCTCGTTTAAGGCAACAATGTGTCCAGCACTTCCATCAAAGCGCATGTCCGAAAACAACAGGGTGCTCGGAGGGGACCACACGGGGCCCTCGGTAAAAAACTGGTCCGAGGCCACTCGAGTCCAAATGGGGACTTCTTGACCAAAGTCGCGCCCACCCTCTCGGTACAAAGTGTGCACGTGATTGGCATTGTCCTGAACATTCACAAAATCGAACGTGAAATCCTTCCCTTCGATGCGATACGCATTGGAACGAAAAGCCAAACCGGTCCCACTCCAACTGAAAAAAATGTCTTCGGCTTGAGCTCGAGCGGAAGCCCGCCGCATCCAAGCCAATTCTGGATCCAACCGGTCGTACACGGTGTCTAAGACTTTCCATGCGGCGGCTTGTGTTGCATCAGACAATTCTGAAAACCGAATCCCAACCCGATCTCCCGATGTTGGGCGAGGCTGTCCCACGCCCGGCACTTCCCTGGGGATTGGCCCGTCCCGCTTGGCTCTCGCCCTGGTGTCGGCGTTGAGCGTGCCCAAGAAGTCCAGATATGCCTGCTGATCCTCACCGAGGACCTGAGGGGCGCCGGCTGAATCAACGAACGGAGAAATACCCAAGGCCATGGGGGTTACCGAAACCACCCGGCCTGCCTCAATGGTCCAATTCAACGTGAGATGGTGCCCCTCCACTCGCCACCCCCACCGTTCATACGATGAAGGCTGCCCAAAAATGGTGATCGCGTATCGATAGGGTCCCAGCCGAACGCCGCCACCGAGATTTTTTTGAGGATCAAGGCGACGAATGTCCGCCGCTGTCTTGGCCCCCAAATCAGACAAGCCACAACCGAGTAGCGCTTCCGCGGACGCAAGAGCCACGGCGTTCTCTCGAATATCCGCGAGTTCAAGGCCATTCCGAACCCGAGGAAAGAACGTCCAGTCCGTGCGTGATTCATCATCAAAAGATTTCTGCGCGGACACACGCTGCGAATCTAAAAGTGCTTCCAAGAATGACTCTGCGTGCTGCCGCATCTTGGCCGCCACGGGGGTCATCACCTCTTTCGATGGTGTCGTACCACCATCAAAGATCGAAGCGAGCCAAATCACTGCCACACCACAAACGCCACTGCACATGTCCAACTCCTTGGGGATGATTTTTGGTTGCCTGTCGTACGATACGGCACGTGCTTGATCCCAACCGCGACCAGGTTGATTTGGATGCCTGCGCCCGGGGTGAAAGCCAGGCGTTCGCAAATTTCGTTTCGGCGTACGGCGGCCTCGTGTGGGCGGGGGTTCGGCGGGTACTTCGCGGCCAATCCGAACAGGACATTGAAGATGCGGCGCAGGATGTGTTCGTACGCTTGCTGAAGGACAACGGAAAACTTCTCCGCTCTTTTGATCCCGACCGTGCATCAATGAGCACGTGGCTGACTTTGGTCTCTCGGTCCACCGCCATCGATCGAGCTCGAAAGCTTGGCCGGACCGTGGGCCGAGCAACAGAACTCAATGATCGGACCCTCGAGGCCCCAGAAGCGCCCCTGAAATCGGGTGACTTGGACGATTCCACCATCCCTTTGGTCGTTCTGACCGATCGGCAGCGGCTCGTCTTGCACCTTTTGTACCAAGATGAACAACCCGTCGATGTGGTGGCCCAGATGCTTCAGGTGTCCGAACAAACCGTTCGTTCCACCAAGCACAAGGCCTTGGAACGTCTGCGAGCCGCCATGCATGAATCTCAAAAGCCGGGGGATGATGCCCCTCCCAGCGACGTACAAAGGAGCGTCGACCATGGTTGAACACAACAATGACACCCCGAATGCTGTGCCGATCGAAGAAGCCATGCTTCTGCTGGCCACCGCCTTGGAGGGGCGGTTGGATGAAACCGATCGACCTCGTCTTGAACAAGCCCTCTTGGAGCATCCAAGCCTGCGGGCCGCAGCTGCTGATATGACCCTCTCCCCCGCCGAGCGTTCAAATGCGCAGGCATTCCCCCAGCCCATTGGTTTGACTCGAGCGGCTCGAGAAGCCCATGCCCGCACGGCTTGGCCATCGTGGATCGCACCACTGCGGCTGGCTGCATCGGTGACCATCATGGCCAGTGCTGGACTTCTGGGCTGGTCGATGGGCGCTGCCACGAACTACAACAACGGGATCGACATCTTGGAAGCCCACTTTGGCTTCGAGCCGGTCGAAGCGATGGAAGCCATCAACAATGATGTGGTTTGGGAGGAGTTTGGCTCATGATGTCAACCCGAACCGTCAACCTCATCCTGGGTCTTGCCTTGTGCGCCTCGCTGTCCTTCAATGTCGCCTTCTTGGCCGCCCAACGCCAAGCACCACAACCCGAAGCCACCAAGGCTCGGTCGACCAGCAGCCAGCAATTTGCCGCCTTGACCAACACATTGGATCTCTCTGCGGAACAGCGTCAGGCCTGCCAAGAACTCAGCAACACCTGGAACGCCGAGCGAAAAGTTTTGGGAGAATCCATCGGTTTGCTGCAGCATGAAGTACGAATGTTGATGGATGTTTCACCCGTCGACTTGATTGCCCTACGGGAGCAAAACGACAAGATCGCAGAACTGCACCACGAGCGTCGCAAAGCAGGTCTGGCCCGGATGGAAGAATTTTTGACCTTACTGACCCCCGAGCAAGCCAAATTGATTCGCAAACTGCGACCCGAACAACTGATCCCTCCACCACCACGAGAAACCAATGTTCCCGAAAACGCCTGGGCACGCTTCGATGCCAACCAAGACGGCAAATTGGACGAAAGTGAACGCGAAGCCGCGCTTCGCAGCATTCGCGATCGAGCCCAATTGCGTGATTCTCGGATGCAGAAACTTCGTGAGAACTTCGACGCCAACCGGGATGGTGAGCTTGACCCAGCAGAACGTCGCGCGCTCCGTGAACATCTGCACCAACACCGAGGCGGCGAGGGCCATCCCGGAGCCGGACCACGAGGACCGCGTGGCCCACGAGGAAGAAATCCAGATCGGGCGCCCAATCGTGGACCTGGCGCATAAACCTTGAGACATTCGGCCCCTCACCGTTAGGCTGGTCCCGCCATGACCACCGCCACGCTGATCGCAGGGATTCCCGCCCACAACGACACGCTGTACCACCGCATCCGGTTTTCTGTCGGTGATCCCGCGGCATGTCTTGACCTTCCGGAAGGCCGGCTTCTGATTGTGCGCGATATTGAAATGGACCGGGCTCGTGCCCAAGCGAAGGCCGATCGGGTGGCCTGTCCCGCTGACTTCACGCCCAAGGGCGGGTTGGATGGTGATCGAGAAACGGCCACCGCGCAGGCCGCCGCCGAAGCATTGCGTCAACATGGCATCCAAGAAGTGACCGCCGATCGAACATTGGGTCTGCTCTTTGTCGAGCAACTGCGTATCGCCGGTATCGAACTCCGACTCGATCCGAATTTGGGTGTGGCCGAACGCCGTCAAAAAGATGCCAAAGAGTTGGAAATGCTCCACGAGTGTCAATGTGTGACAGAAGCCGCGGTGCGTATGGCCTGCGAGCGTATCGCTGCCGCAACCCCAGATGCCAAAGGATTCTTGCTCGAAGATGGTGAACCACTCACCAGCGAACGAATGCAAGCGATAATCGACATCTTCCTTTTGCAGCAGGGCTTTGCGGGATCAGATTCCATCGTTGCTGGGGCCAAAGATGGTGGAGACTGCCACGAACGAGGCACCGGAGCTCTGCGTGCCGAAGAACCAATCATCGTGGACATTTTTCCTCGCAGCGCTCGCAATCGCTACAACGGAGACTGCACGAGAACCGTGGTTCATGGTGCGATTTCGGACCAGATTCAGCACATGCACAATGCGGTGGTGGCAGCCAAGGAGGCCGCGGTGGGAACCCTGCGAACTGGCGTGATGGGATCCACCGTTCATCAAGCCACCGTCGACACTCTGAAACACCACGGGTTTGCTTTTGGATTCCCCGGCAAGGACCACCCGAACGATGCGATCACCATGCCCCATGGCACAGGACACGGGCTGGGACTTGCGGTTCATGAGCCCCCACTGCTGGATGACAAGGGGACGGCCCTGGTTCATGGTGATGTGGTGACGATTGAACCGGGTCTCTATGGGACGTCGGTGGGCGGCATCCGCGTGGAAGATATTTATGCCATTCAAGATGATGGCGCCACCCAACTCGGAGGCACACTGCACGAAGGGCTTTCCTGGACTGCGTAATCAGGATGTCTATGTGGAGGTGAGAAAAATCTTAAACATCTGCAACCGATGTCTTTGCGGGCCGTATAGACAAATGTGTCTCCTGAGGCGGAGAGTTGAGAGAATCCATCTTCAGGTGATGAAAGCTTGCCATTGCAAGCTTTTTTCGTGATTCCTTGCCCCACCGCTAGGGAGTTGGCTCATGTGGACTTGGATCCAGACTTCGCACTGAACTTCCACAACTCAGCGCCGTCGGGTCCCTGACCGTCGCTGCAGCGTACCAGCCAATCCAAAGATTCCAACGTGCGGCGGAAGTTGCGACGATCCATTGAAAAGGTATTGGGCCGAGGCTTGGCCAATCCGTCTGCACGAGTCATTTCTGCGGGATCAAGGACCGCGGCCAACGTGTTTTCAACCTCACGTAGCGTGAATACTTCGGGCAAGAGACCACGAAGGAATGGTTCGCCTCCACTGGTACGGGCACTCCACCATTGACGTGCAAGACGAGGCAGCAGACGCAGCGTCTGTGCATCCAACAACAGCGAACGTCGCAAGGCCAAACTGGACAATTCGATGCAGGCCAAATCCCGAGTAGACACACCCTGTTGACGGGTCAAAGAACGCACTGGAATCCAGTTGGGATCTTCGGTCGGTGGCAACAGGTTCAACATGACCAAACGAACCGACGGATCGGCGACATCCTCACTTGGTTCATGCCATCCTGCAGATGTCACATGGCCTGTGTTCTTCAACCGAGTCGGTCGAATGCGCTGCACCACGTCCTCAACCAACTCACCTGCGCCCAAGAAACCTTGAGGCAACTCACGCTGGATGCCATCGATTCGGCCCGTCTCGGGGAGGTACACCTGGAGGCCATCTTGCACCTGCAAACCAACCAACACCACACTGACGGTTGGGACGGCGGCCCGGCGACGAGGATCGGGACGAATTGGGGAGAATCCAGACACAAGCCACAGCGTATCGCCGGGCTAGAATAGATTCTCGTCGAAGGAGCAATCATGGATTTCAACCCGCAGGACGCGAACAGTACCGGAGCTGCCCCCACCACCTTGCCGGAAGGGGTCTATGCCCTCAAAGTCTGCGATGCTGAAGAGCAAACCAGTGCGAAGGGCAACAAGATGATTGTGGTCTTTATGGAAGCGTCCGATGCTGCCGGGCAGGTCGTCAAACTTCGCGACTACTTGGTTTCCACCCCCAAAGCGGTCTTCAAGATTGAGCAGTTTTGCAAAGCCGCCGGTCTCAACCACCAGTTCCAGTCGGGTCGACTTCTCCCCGACGATTGCAAAGGACGCACGGTTCGCGCTCGAGTTATTTTGGAGACAGGTCGCGATGGCTATCCCGACCGGAATGCCGTGGATGAATACTTGGCCCACGATGCGGGCATCGAAACCCGATTCGAAGAGACTTCGACGTCAAACCAGCACGATGCGCCAGTTCGCCAAGTCGAAGACAACGATATTCCGTTCTAAATCTTCAAACGATCAGTCCAACCGCCCTTGCCGCCGGTACTTTTGTAAGTACTTGTCGCGCAATTGGGTTTGCCGGTTTTCCAGTTCAATTTGACGGCCCTCAATGAACGCTTTGCTGACGTTGGTGGTGACCTCCAAGGGATCACCATTGGTCACAATTAAGGTGCCATACTTTCCGACTTCAATCGTGCCCAACACCTCCCCGAGTCCGATCACTTCGGCGGCGTATTCCGTCACCGTTCGAAGAGCCTCATGGGGTTCCATGCCGTGGGCCGCCGCGGTACCAGCGTGGTACGGCAGATTGCGCTCATGACCGGTGTAACGTTCGTTGGCTGCGATCGCCACCTTGACGCCGGCTTCGTTCAAACGGCCTGGCAATGTGAACTGGTGATCCCAAAGTTCGTCGCGTCGGCCAGGCATGCGGTGGGTGCCATGCACCACCACGGGAATGTCGTGCGCCAAAAGTGTCTCCACGCATTCCATGGCTTCATTGCCTCCAACAATGACAACATTGATGTCATGGCGGGCCCCAAAAGCGACCGCGGTTTCGATCTGCGGAGCTGAGTCCGCGCGAATGAACGCGGGCGCTTCTTTCTCAAGCACCGGCAACAAAGCATTCAATCGAGCATCAGGTCCAACCGTGGGATCGGACTCCCGGGCCTCGGACCAACGCCGGGCATCTCGGACCAGGGTGTCGAGTTCTTCAAAGCGGTCCGCACTTTTGGCAAAGCCGACCCGAGGCCAGTCAAAGAACAAACCCGACCGAGGTTGGATCGCCATGTCTTCCCAAGTCCAGCCGTCCAAACGCACGGTCGCGCCCCAGCCGGCAACCAATCCACCGCTCGGGGCCACGACTCCCGTCAACACCCCGTTGGATCGAGTGACCGGAATCAAATCGCTGTCAGGGTTGATGGCCAAGAGCGCGCTGGCTTCAGGCGTGATGCTGCCTATCTCGTTGTAATCCAAAGTGACTTCGACCGCACTGGTCTCGTACAAACCAAGCTGGGTGTCGATCAAGATCATCCCGGGATACACGTGCCCCCCTTGGCAATCGATGACTTGATCCCCTGACTCAAGCACGGGATCGCCAGCGCCGACTTGGGTGATGATTCCATTTTCAATACGCACAAATCCGGAAGCGATCGGCTCCGTATCGGCAACGGTATGGATGGTGCCTCCGGACAAGACAATCGGACGGTCTTGGTCCGCGGCGGGTACTTGTCGACTTTGGCCCCAAGCCGCGGCCGAAATCAGCAATCCCATAACAGCAACAGTGTGATGACGCATTCGTGGGCTCCTTAGTCAGTGCAACCGCAAACACCGCGAGGATCCGCAGGTTCGTTGGATGGAGGGGGCTCAACTGGAGGTGGCATGGGGGCTTCACCCAACTGTTTCACCAACAATTTGCCAAGCAAGCGTGACCGCTCGTCGCGATCTCTTTTTCGCACCTCGGCATCTTTCTCTCGGGAGAAGTAACAGGCACCCTCAATCCAAGTCTCCTGCACCAACGCGTACGAAGACAAAGGATCTCGGTTCCAAACCGTGAAGTCAGCGTCTTTGCCCACTTCCAGTGAACCGGTTCGGTGGTCAATCCCCAATTGCTTGGCGGGGTTCAACGTAATGAACTTCAAGGCTTCGTGGGGGTCGACGCCGCCGTACTTCACCGCCTTGGCGGCTTCCCCGTGCATCCGCCGCGCAAGTTCATTGGAATCCGAGTTAAACGAGACGTTCACCCCTACCTCATGCATGATCCATCCGTTCCAAGGGATCGCATCCATCACTTCCACTTTGTACGTCCACCAGTCGGAGAAGCTGCTGGCACCGGCCCCATGCTCGGCGATGGCGTCTGCCACTTTGTAACCCTCCAAAATGTGTTGCAAGGTGCCAATGCGGAACCCTTTCTCTTCCCCCAACCTCAGCAAAGCCAAGATTTCATCTTGGCGATAGGAGTGACAGTGCACGATGCGATCCCCTTCGAGAATCTCCACCAACGTCTGCAACTCAAGATCGATGCGGGGAGGAATTTCCAAAGCACGCTCATCCTCATCCATCGCATCCCAACGATCATGCATAGAGCGGTAAAACTCCGCCTGGTCAAAGCGATCTCGCATGAACGCGGCGACCCCCATTCGGGTGTCGGGGTAACGACCGCGGGAGCGCTTGACGTTTTCACCCAGCGCGAATTTAATTCCTGGCTTGGCGTCCTGCATGCGGAAATCGTGGGCGTCACCGCCCCATTTCAATTTCACCACTGAATTTCGACCACCGATCGGGTTGGCCGAACCGTGCAACTGGTTCGCGGCGGTCAATCCTCCGGCCAGTTGGCGGTACCAGTCCACATCATCAGGGTTGACCACGTCTTCGATTGTGACCTCGGCCGTGCTGGCCCGGCTGCCTTCGTTGACGCCCCCGTTGATGCCCGTGTGTGAATGGCAATCAATCAAGCCAGGGGTGATGTGTAGACCCGTGGCATCCACCACACGAGCTGAGGATTCTGGAGGACGCCCGGTTCCCAAAGCAGTGATTTGTCCTCGCTCAACCAGCATCCAAGCGTCGTCCAAAATGCCCGCGTCCGCAGCGGTCCAAATGACCGCGTTGGTCAGCAAGACACTCTCGGTGGCCGGAGGTTCAAATCGACCGTAACCGCCAAGGGGAACGGGCAGATCCCGGTTGGGTTCGGGCAGTTCCGAAGCCAAGTCAACACCGTCTGCTTCAATTGACGTGTCCGAATCATCGGCCGCGCGGGACACCACCCGGGTGCCTTCGACCGGCAACGAGCCCATGGGCGATTCAATCGAACCCGACAAGATGCCGTCGGCAATGGTGCCCGACAAGACACCCTCTCCACCTGGGGTCGAGGTTCGAAGTTCAATCGTCGATGCCTCGGCATCAAAGGAGCCGCTCGAAAGAGGAACTTCTTGATCCATCATGGACATGGAACCGCTGATGCCGCCGTCGGCTTGCAAGGTCAGTTCTGCATCGATGGTCATTTCAAAGCTTTGGTCCGGAATGGACAACGTGCAAGTCCAAAGCCCGCTAACCAGATCAGGACCCAACAATTGTTCGTTGTCGGAGGCCTCTTCTTCTTTTTTTGTGGCCTCGGCTTCGGCCATGGGTTCGGAGAGCAACCCCTCAAAGCCCACCCGGTGGCCGTCGGTGGCCACAAAAGCACCGGTCAATTGATCTTCAATCAACACCGCGCGGAAGGTGGCCCATCCGCGGTGCTCCATCAAGGCCGCGTCAACCGAACCTCCGATCAATTCGCCATCGACTTCCACTTTTTTGGTGGCAAACGCCGTATCGCCTTTGGTGAATGTGATCTTCTTGGCTTGCCGATCAAAAGAACACGACATTTGCTGACCATCGGTCAATTGCAGGATGCCTTGATTGCGGAAGGGCTCCACCGGAGGATCTTGCACCACATGCTCGACCCCGCCGACCCAGACGGTTTGGATGGAAGTCCCTTTTTCGAAAGGTTCGCCATCAAAGACCACCAAGTTGGCCATATGGCCTGGTGCGACGGTGCCCGTCCATGCATCAATCCCGAGCAATTGCGCGGGAATGGTGGTTAACGCGGCCATGGCGTCGGTAGGGCTGAGACCACGGCGAATGGCCTGGCGGATGCGATCATGGATGTCCGCGGGCTTCGAAAGGCCGTGCGCGGTCAGGGAAAAGACCACGCCCGCGTCCCGCAAGCGGGCCGGGTTGGATGGGGCTTCGTCCCACGTCATCAACTCCCGCAAGGAAAGCGAGTCGGCTTCTTCTGCATTTCGAACCACCGGTGCATCCGGAAAGTCGAGCGGAAGCACAAACTCTCTGCCCATCGCAACAATGTCATCCAGCCGGCGAAACTCGTTGCCGGAGCCGAGCATCACCATGTCCAGCTCAAACTCTTCGGCAAGAGCGTGGGCCCGGCCGGCATTCACTTCGTCCTTGGTGTCAAACAACACCGACTGACCTTTCGAAAAAATGGGGGCCAAAGCCACCATGGCGTCCGATTGTGGCGGCCGTGGTCCAGCCGTACTTCGGGCCATCCAACGATCGTGGGCGGCCTGATGGTGGGTCGCATCCATCAACGTTTGCCGAGCGAGGGCAATGGATCCCATCAAAGAGACGGGATAGCCCTCAAGGCCCCAGCTGCCTCCACGGTCAAAGCCCATGCCCTGCATGGATTCCCACGACCACGAACCCGTGGCCAAACCATCTTTTTCGGAGGTGGTGAGCAACGTCCCCGTTCCTCGAAAAATACCTTTGCTGGGTTGAACAGCCACCAAGGTGAATCCCGCCCGGCGGTGCGCGGATCGCTTTCCCGAATCCAGAGGAAGCGCAGCCCTGGTGAAATCAAATTCCGGGTGGACCAAACGGTTCCAATGAGAACCGGCTGCGTCGCCAATCTCCGCTTCGACCAGAACCGAGGGATCGATAAATCCTGGGGCAACCACATGTCCGGTCAGGTCGTGAACGACAGCACCTGGGGGGACTTCACCGTTCGTTTTGACCGAAAGCACTCCTCCGTCGCGAAGCACAATGGTGGCGCTTTCCACCCTCTGGCCCGGAGCGGGAATGAGCGTCGCACCAACCAAGGCATGCGTGCGAGGGGCCGCACTGGCCATGCCATTGGGACGATTTTCAAATTGCGCGTGCGTCTGACTGACAACCGAGAACAGAGGCATGATTAGAGTAGAAAGCAACAGCAAGCTTCGGGTCATGACTTAAGACTATCCCCACCCGACCACTTATGACGATTTACTGCAGAGCGGGGCCCAAAGGGTCCCAGATGATCTCCGGGCGGTTGTAGTCCGCGCCACCAGCTTTCATGCCTGTCGAGTCGGTGGTGATTGCGTCATTGAGGTAGTACTCAACGGATCCATCACCACGAAGAACGTGTCCACCTTCATCATGACGGGCCGCAAAATGCCTCCAATCGGCCAAATGCTGCCTCAAATCCACGTTTGAAAAAACATCATCGGCCCGCAGTTCATCGAAACGGGTCCGCTTTTCAAGCATCAATACGGTGATGCCAGGTTTTTGGATTTGGGTCCGCTTCATTGCAAAATTCGGGTTGGTGGCAATGTCATATCCGGGAGATTCCTCGGCGACATATGTGCTTTGGAATGAGTTGTCGAGAGCCGCATTGGGCACATAGCAGAAAAAGGCACGAGGTTGTCCCTGCGGCCAATCTTCCACCACATAGTTGTCAAGGTTGTCGGGAACACCAGCCGCCGGGTCTATGTATATGGAGTCCGAAGGAGGAAGAGGCAACGATGATGGATCTTGAAGAGAGTCCGTCAGATAGTCACCGTATGGTTTTTGATCCAAATAAGGCGGCAGGGCGTTGGCCCAAAATTGACGTTCGCACTCACGCTGGGTCCAAGCCTGGCCACTTACCGAAACGCGGCCAAAGTTATAGCTCAATTGACTCCAATCGCCCACCCCGAACCAGGGCAAACCTTCTTTGTTCTCATTGGAAAAAGTCTGTGCCGCCACCCCCCACTGCCGAAGATTGCTTTGCGACTGAACGGCCTTTGCTTTTCGGTTCGCACCACTCAAAGCGGGGAACAACAGAGCAATCAGAAGGGTGATGATGGCGATGACCACCAACAATTCCAACAACGTAAAGCCGGTGCGGGGACGTGGATTGACAACTTTCAACATCGGTAAAGCGTATCTCGATCTGAATTGGAGGTCGAGAACGGCGGCAAAACTGTCCACTCTGAAGATTTAACGTCACGAATTTGAGATTCAAAAAGCCAAGATGTTGAACCTCAGTGAACAAAGAGGGATAGGCTTGTATCCATGATGAATCTCTCCCGACGCGATGCCCTCAAACTGTCCCTTTTGACTGGCGCGATGCCGTTGACGCGCCATGAAAATTTCCTCCGTCCCAAGTCCGATCGTCTGCGCTTGGGCATCATCGGGGTAGGCAACCGCGGGTCAGACAACCTTGCCGAAGTGAGTCATGAACACGTGGTCGCCCTGTGTGATGTAGACGACCGCTACCTGAAGAGTGCCGCCAATCAGTATCAAGACGCCAAAACGTATCGGGATTATCGCGAAATGTTGGATGCGGATCTCGACCTTGATGCCGTGGTGGTTTCGACTCCAGACCATACCCACGCCCCAGCATCATTGGCCGCCATGCAACGGGGCCTGCATTGCTACTGCGAAAAGCCACTAACCCACAGTGTCGAAGAGGCCAAGGCCATGGCCAAATTGGGCAAAGGCTTGGTCACTCAGATGGGCACACAAATGCACGCCGGAGACAACTACCGACGGGTGGTTGAGTTGATGCAGACAAATCCAATCGGCAACGTTACAGAAGTACATGTCTGGTGCGGAAAGGATTGGTCCGGCGGACGAACCAACGTCTCTAAAGATCCAGCGCCAGCCCACCTCGATTGGAAGTTGTGGCTTGGTGATCGCGCCGACCGCCCTTATCAAAATGACCTGCACCCTGCCAACTGGCGGCGTTTTTGGGATTTTGGCGGCGGCACCTTGGCCGACATGGGCTGCCACTACATGGACTTGCCATTTTGGGCTCTCGGGCTAGGCGCACCCAAACTCGTGACCGCTGACGCACCAGAACCACCGCATCCGGTGGGCACACCCAAGAATTTCCACTCCGCTTGGACATTTGACCACCAAGGTCATGAGTTGATTTTCCATTGGTACGACGGGGCCCGGCGTCCAGACTGCCTGTCTTCACTGTCGTACGACAATGGCCAGCCCGTCAACTGGAATTCGGGCGTCCTTTTCGTGGGCGAGGACGGCATGGTTCTTGCCGACTACACACGCCATTATCTGCTGCCCGAGAAAAAGTTCGTGGGCTTCACTCCCCCTCCACCAAGCATCCCCAGTTCCATTGGGCACTACCGTGAATGGCTGGAAGCCATCCGCACTGGTGGCACCACCACGTGCCACTTTGGGTACAGCGGCAATCTGACCCAAACCGTGCTCTTGGGCAATGAGGCGTACCGCGCTGGCGGGTCACTCAAAGTCTGACAGAGATTGACCCAAACCCCGAGCTCGCCACCACAACCAGATGCCTTGGGCAAGGTAGCCCACACTGGTTGCGGTGCCGGCAACCACCAAGCCCCCAAACTTGCCCGACCACACACCCAGCGCCAACAACGAGCAGTCCACGATCAAAAAGCACACCACACTTTCTGTGATGGCTCTGGTTTTGTGAAAGTGAACCAAGAAACCCTGCCAGTACGAGTGCATGCAGTTCAAAATGGCAATTGGGGCCACGAACCATGCGGCGTATCGTGCCAACTCCGCCAATCTCGGCTCAAGACCAAGAATTTCTTCGAAGTACCACGCTCCCAAAGGCGTGGCAAAGCCGAGAGAAATCAATGACGCCGTCCCTCCCACGGCCAGTCCCATTCCAAACAACGTGCGACGCGCGTTGTGGCCTCCAGCGTGTTTGACCACCACTTCATTGAACGCGTGTCCCACGCTGCGCAGCAAAAATGTCGATCCCATCAAAGGACCCCACACCGCCAAAGTGTCCACGGGATTCGGCATTTGGGCCATCGCAGTCGAACCAATGGGACGACCAATGAACCCAATCAATGGGGTGATGGCCAAGGGCCAATAGAAGACCGCGATGCTTTTCCAACCAGGAGGAGGAGAAGCGTGCTCCGCCAATGGGCCCCGAAGGACTTTTCGCATGAAGCAGCGGGCAGCAATGGCTTCGCAGAACACCGCAAACGACAACGCCCCCCCAGCCAAAGCGGCTCCGTCCAGCCAACGGGTCCAAAGTCCCACCGCCAAGAACAAACACAACGTCAACAACCGAACCCCGGTGCCCTTGGTAACGGAACTGGCGTGCCCAAACCGAATCAAGACGCCTTGGTGGAATCGGCGGTCCGCGATGGCCCACGTCCACGGCGTCATCCATTGCAAAGACCGGCGTGCGGGCTCCAAGGTCTCGGCCGGTGCCCCCATCACGTCCCCCACGATGACATCAAAGAGTGGTGTGAAGGCCACTGCGACATGCACCATCGTGCAGGCCGCCGCCAAAGCATGGCTAAAAAACAGCAAGCGGCGGTACGCCGCCCGATCGGTGCACAACTTCGTGCTGGCCGCGAGCAACATGATGATGGGCGTCTCAATCAGAATCGCCAGCGGAAACGAAAGTCCGCCGTGCCCCGCGAGCTGCGCGGTTGAATCGGGAAGCTTGGTAACCGCGCCCACCACAAATGGATCTTCGACCGCCATCAGCAACCAGCTGAGGGCGAGGGGGATCCAATCGCGAAGAACATCGGCGGCCCGCAGCGGGCGTGCAGGCTGCATTCGTGAATCTTAGGTCAGTGCGATGCCGCCGCACCCGCCCCTTTGGGAACCCGAATGGCCCGCACCATGTCTTGGGTCCTGGTGCTGGGCGCAGGGAAGCACGCTCCAACCGCCACACTGACGACAAAGTTCAGCAGCATGCCTACCGATCCAATGCCTTTGGGGCCAATGCCGAACCACCAATGTTCAGCGGTATCGAGTTCGGGATGCAGGAAGCGGAACCAGACAATTGCACTGGCCGTAAAGAGAAGGCCCGTGATCATCCCCGCCGCCGCGCCTTGCTTGTTCATGCGGGTGCTGAAAATACCCAACACAATCACGGGAAAGAACGTGCTTGCGGCCAAGCCAAAGGCAAATGCGACCACCTCAGCGACAAATCCCGGGGGATCGATCCCCAACCAGCCCGCCACGACCACCGCACCAACAATGGCAATTCTCGCCGCCCGCAACTCTCCCTTTTCAGAGATGTTGGGGAGCAGCCCACGCTTGAGAAGGTCGTGAGAAATACTGGTTGATACCACCAACAGCAGACCCGCCGCGGTGGAGAGGGCCGCGGCCAGACCACCGGCGGCGACCAGAGCCACCACCCAATCGGGAAGACCGGAAATTTCTGGGTTGGCCAAGACCATGATGTCACGATCGACGTAAAGCTCGTTCTTGGCTTTGGTGGGTTCGTTGACCAGCATCCGTTCGCCGTGGTCACCTCGTGCCTCATCGGGAGCAAAAGACGGCTTGCCCACGAACGCGGCCCCGGGGGCGTAATCCACAGCGCCATCACCATCCTTGTCGACCCAAGCAATTAACCCAATGTCTTCCCAAGAACGCACCCACTCCGGTAAAGGTTTGATGGACGGGTCATCATTGGTTTCTGCCGAGACCGACCAAGTCGCGTCGCGTACAGATTCCATCAAGTTGTAGCGGGCAAAGACGGCAATGGCCGGAGCCGTGGTGTAAAGCAACGCAATAAAGAGCAGCGCCCAAAGCGCGCTGGTCCGAGCATCTCGCACCTTGGGCACGGTAAAAAAACGAACGATCACATGGGGCAATCCTGCAGTGCCCACCATCAATGCCAAAGTGATGGCAAAGAGATTGCGCACATTCCCCCCACCCTGCTCGGTGTACGGGGTGAATCCCAATTCACGATCCAGACCTTCTAATTTTGAAAGCACACTGACGTCTTCCCCACCCCAGCCAAAACCAAGTTGTGGGATCGGAAGTCCGGAAAATCGAAGCGAAAGAAAAATCGCGGGAACCATAAAGGCGAAAATCAGAACGCAATACTGCGCTACTTGGGTGTAGGTGATCCCCTTCATGCCGCCAAGCACCGCGTAGAACAGCACGATGGCCATGCCGACCAACACTCCAGTCTCGACCGGAACTTCTAGGAAACGTCCAAAGACCACCCCCACCCCACGCATTTGACCAGCGACGTACGTGAATGAGACGAACAGCGCGCACACGACCGCCAAAAAGCGAACCGTGTTGCTCTCGTACCGGTCGCCGACAAAATCAGGAACTGTGAACTTGCCAAATTTCCGCAGAAAAGGTGCGAGCAAGACGGCCAGCAACACATAACCCCCCGTCCATCCCATCAGGTACACCGATCCGCCGTATCCCGCAAAGGCAATGATTCCGGCCATCGAGATGAAAGAGGCCGCGCTCATCCAATCGGCGGCGGTCGCCATACCGTTGGCCAAAGGCGATACCCCTTTCCCGGCCACATAAAATTCGCGGGTGCTTGAAGCACGCGTCCACCACGCAATGGCGGTGTACAAACCAAATGTCAACACAACAAAAATGGCGGTCCACACCTGCACGGTCATTGATCGTCCTCCTCCACCCCGGCTTCACGATCGAGCGCTCGCATCTTTCGGGCGTACCCCCAAATGACCAGGACGAATACCAAGATGGAACCTTGTTGAGCCATCCAGAACCCCAGAGGAAAGCCAGTTCCAGGAATAACGATCGCATCCAACTGTTCTTTGAACAGCACACCGGCCCCCAAACCGGCCACGAACCACACCCCTAGAAGGACTCCCGTCAGGCGAAGAACTCGCCGCCAATAGCGTGCATGCTGCTGCTCCATGGGTTCTAGGATCGGTTCAGACCGATGTCCTCGTCCACTCCCATCTCAACTGATCTCTTGGTGCCCACTGCTCAAGGTCTCTATTGCGAAAGAGGTGGATTTTTCATCGATCCGTGTCGTCCAGTCGCACGGGCAATCACCACCCACGCCCACACCGATCATGCTCCGCCAGGTTGTGAGCAATACGTATGCAGCCAGCCAACCGCCGAGTTGATCCGATCCCGATACGGACCCAACCAGAATTGCCTTACTCTTGATTGGGGCACACCGCACCAATTCGGTGAGGTCATGGTCAGCTTGCATCCGGCTGGACACATCATGGGATCCGCGCAGATTCGCATCGAGGCGCTCGATGGTGGACCGGTCTGGGTGGTGACCGGCGACTGCAAAGACGACGATGACCCCACCACCGAAACCTTTGAATCGGTGACCTGTGATGTTCTGATCATCGAAAGCACTTTCGGTCTGCCAATCTACCGTTGGCCTAAGCCTGAGACCGTGTTGTCTGAAATCAACGATTGGTGGTCCACCAACGCCGCCCAAGATCGCACCAGTGTGGTCATGACCTATGCAGTGGGGAAAGCGCAGCGACTGTTGGCGGGTCTTGATCCCAACATCGGCCCCATCGGTATCCATGGTGCGCTGGTTGGTCCGACCGAGGTCTACCGAAGTGCGGGTATCGACCTGCCAGAGACCGTCCGCGCTGGCCGCGACACCGCCACCGAACTGCAAGGCCGCGGGATCATCGTGTGCCCACCCTCCGCCGCCGGGACCCCTTGGATTCGAAGATTCTCCGGCAAGGATGGCATGGAAACGGCATTTGCCTCAGGGTGGATGGCGGTCCGAGGTCGCCAACGTTGGCGCGGGGTTGATCGCGGATTCATTTTGAGTGACCACGCCGATTGGGATGGACTTCTCAACATCGTTCGCAAAAGCAAGGCCAAACGCGTGGGCGTTACCCACGGATCAACCGAGGCTTTTTCGCGATATCTCCAGGAATTCGAAGGTCGAGAAAGCTTTGTCTTGGGCGATCAACGGGCCACCAGCGATGGAGACGATGGATGAGACGATTCGTCCAGCTTGCTGTTGAATTGGAACAAACGGTACGCACCAACCGAAAGGTGGGCGCGTTGTCGTTGTACTTCCAGGAGGTCGATGCCCACGATGGCGCGTGGGCCGTGCGTTTGCTCACGGGTCAGCGGCCCAAAAAACTCGGGGCCAGTCAGAATCTTCGCAAGTTGGTGCAGGAGCACATTGGTCTCCCGGACTGGCTGATGGAAGCCTGTCGATCCGCAGTTGGAGACAGTTCAGAAACTTGGGCGCTGTTATTTCCGAGCCAAGCCAAAACCTGTGAACTCTCTTTGGCCCAAACCATCCAGCAGTGCGTCCTGCCCTTGGCCCACCTCGATGAATCAGGTCAACGCGAATGCATTTTGAAAGCACTGGAACAAATGTCCCCAGCAGAGAAGCAGGTGTACTTCAAGATCATTCGCGGGGGGTTCCGCATGGGGGTCAAAAAGGCCTTGGTGATCAAAGGACTCGCGGCGGCATCAGGTCTTGAAGAAGCAGTTCTCGCCCACCGGTTGATGGGCGGTCTCGAAGCCACGCCTGAAGCCTTCCAACAATTGATCCATCCCGAATCAGACGAAGAACACGCCCTGCGGGCCTACCCTTTCTTCTTGGCCCCCCCGCTTGATGGCGAAGCGCACCAATTGGGTGATCGAAAGTCATGGGCCGCCGAATGGAAATGGGACGGCATTCGAATGCAAATGGTGCGGCGCGACGGGGTCGAATTGTGGACCCGAGGCGAAGAGCCCATCTCTGGACAATTCCCTGAATTGACTCGCGCGGCCCACGCACTCCCGGAAGGCACTGTGCTCGACGGGGAATTGTTGCTCTGGTCGGAAGGCCGTCCCAAATCCTTTGCGGAATTGCAAACCCGTCTGCACCGTTCTCCCACGCCGCAGACCCAATTCGATCTTTTTGAAACCACGATCCCCATCATGATGGTCTACGACCTGCTGGAATCGGATGGCATCGATCGTCGAGATGAGTCCTGGGAAAGCCGAAGGTCTCGTCTTGAGGAAGTGTTGAAGAACATCAAGTGCGATCATTTTCATCTCTCGGAAGTCTTGGATGGGTCGTGGAATGCACTGGCCGAACAACGAGACGCGGCACGAGCCAAGCGAACCGAGGGGATCATGCTGAAGCACCGACAGTCCATCTACGGACTCGGTCGATCTTCCGGTCGGACCGGATGGTTCAAATGGAAACTGGATCCTTATACGGTTGATTGCGTTTTGATCGGCGCTCAAACTGGTTCTGGTCGCCGGGCCGATCTGTACACCGACTACACCTTCGCGGTGTGGCAAGATGATTCACCCGATGCAGAGTTGGTGACTTTTGCCAAGGCCTATTCCGGTCTAACGCAAAAAGAAATTGAAAGGTTAGACCGTTGGATCCGTGCCAACACCCTCTCCCAGCGTGGGCCTTTTCGACAAGTGAAACCCATGCTTGTGTTTGAACTTGGATTTGAAGGGTTGCGACGCTCACCCCGACACAAATCAGGAATCGCGGTTCGTTTTCCACGAATTTTGCGCTGGCGAGAAGACAAACCGGCTCAGGAAGCTGACCGCGTGACGACGCTGGAAGTATTGCTGGAGCCCGAATCTTCATGCTGAAGCCCGCCACCACTTGGTTTTCTGAACGGGGCTGGGACGTTGCTCCGTTTCAAAGCTTGGCGTGGAAGTCCTTTCTTGCAGGCAAAGATGGATTGATCCATTCACCAACTGGCAGCGGAAAAACCCTGGCCGCCATTGTGGGCCCGTTGCTGGAAAGGTTGGCCGAAACAGAATCATCGGAAGGACCAGATCCCATTCGAGTGATTTGGATCACCCCCCTGCGGGCTCTGGCCTCGGATACCGCGAGCGCGTTGCGAGAAGCGGTCGAAGCCTTGGGCGTTCCTTTTTCGGTAGCCCTGCGGACTGGAGACACCAGCGCGGCTGAAAAAACAAAGCAGCGCAAGAAGCTGCCCTCCATTTTGATCACCACTCCCGAATCACTGACGTTGCTGCTGACCCACCAGGAAGTGCTCGAACAATTCAAAGGTCTTCGGGCCGTGGTGTGTGACGAGTGGCACGAATTGCTTGCAAGCAAACGCGGTGTGCAAACCGACCTGGCCCTCAGCCGTTTGAGAAATCTGGCTCCCAAACTTCGCGTATGGGGGGTATCAGCCACACTGGGCAATGTCCAGGAAGCAGCCCAAGCCTTGGTTGGTCCTGATCGTCCGCCCCCGGAAATGGTGCGTGGGACTTCAGAGAAAACCATCGAAGTGGAATGTCTTCTTCCCGAAAAGGTGGAACGCTTGGCGTGGTCAGGGCACATAGGCGTGCGCCTAGTCCCTCTGGTAGTCGAACGTATACGACAAGCCAACAGCACCATCATTTTCACCAACACCAGAGCCCAAGCCGAGATTTGGTACCGCGCTCTGGTTCTTGCGGCTCCAGATTTGCTCACTGAAATTGCCCTGCACCACGGCTCCTTGGAACGGGAGCTTCGAGATCGTGTGGAGTCGATGTTAAAGGGTGAAGACGGAGGTCTTAGGTGTGTGGTCAGCACCTCCAGCTTGGACCTTGGGGTGGACTTCTCTCCGGTGGATCAAGTCATCCAAATAGGCTCACCCAAAGGTGTCGCGCGGTTGTTGCAACGGGCCGGACGATCAGGTCACCAACCTGGAGCGGTGTCACGCATTCTTGGGGTACCAACCCACGCCATGGAGATTTTGGAGTTTGCCGCCGCCCGATCGGCCATCGAACGCGGCGAGTTGGAATCACGAACGCCCCTCGAAAAACCGCTCGATGTACTGGTGCAACATCTGGTGACCGCGGCGATGGCCGACGGATTTCGAGAAGAAGAACTCAAAGCAGAGGTCCGAGGAAGCTGGTCGTACCGAAATCTCACCGATCAGGAATGGCAATGGGCTATGCAATTTGTCCAGCATGGGGGTGACGCCCTCTCGGTCTACCCAGAATTTTCCCGGATTGCCTCCAAGGATGAACGGTACGAAGTCTCATCCAAGCTCATCGCCCGTCGCCATCGCATGAATATCGGCACGATCACGGCCGACGATGCCGTGGCGGTTGCCTACCGAACCGGGAAGCGACTGGGATTTATCGAAGAGACCTTTATCAGTCGACTTCGCCCGGGAGACCGCTTCGTCTTCGCGGGCAAAATGCTCCGGTTCAAACGGGTTCGAGAGATGACGGCCATCGTTGAGAGGGCCTCGGGAAACCGCGGAGCGGTGCCCCGCTGGAACGGTGGCCGCATGCCACTGTCCACGCAATTGGCACGAAGCGTGCAGGAGGAACTCAACGCCTGCGCCAATGGAGACTGGTCCACCCAAGAACGGCAAAGCTTGCAGCCCTTGTTGGAGTTGCAAGCGGAACGGAGTCAAATTCCCACCCCCACGTGCCTGCTTCTAGAGCATTTGGTTCGAGACCGAAGGCATTATGTCTTCCTCTTCCCCTACGCTGGCCGACTCGCGCACGAAGGCTTGGGTGCGGTGCTCTCGCTTCGGTTGGCTCGGCAATCACCAAGGTCGGTGCAAGCCGTGGTGAACGACGACGGCATCAAACTTTCTTGCGATGAACCCCTCGAACTGGACGAAAACACTTGGCGACAGTTGCTTACGCCAGAAGATCTGCTTCCAGATTTGCTTGAATCCATGAATGCGGCAGAATTCTCTCGCCGACGATTCCGCGATGTTGCCCGTGTGGCCGGACTGACCCAACAAGGCATGCCAGGTGCCAAACAGAAATCACGCCATCTTCAAGCATCCAGCGACATGTTCTATGACGTCTTTCACGAGTTTGATCCCGGCAACCTTCTGCTGGAGCAAGCGCAGCGGGAAGTTCTGAATGAACAATTGGAGTTTGAACGTATTCAGTCTGCCCTCGAACGCATTCAACACCAAAGTATGGCCATCGTTGCCTTAGAAAAGCTTTCACCCTTGTCTTTTCCGCTGTTTGCGGAAAGTCTTCGGGCCACCACTGTGAGCACCCAGACATGGGAGCAGCGAGTCCGACAATTGTCAGAGATGATGGAACACGAATGACTGTTCATATTGCACTTGGTGGGATCGCACTTGATTTGCTTCCGGGAAGAGTGGCGTACCGACCAGACACCGCAACGCTGTTTGTGGCCGACATGCACCTTGGAAAATCCGGAACCTTCCGTGCCCATGGGGTGCCCGTCCCAGAATCCAGCGCTTCGGATCTCCAGCGTCTGGCGTCGATCGCAAAGCAACACGGCGCTCAAAACGTGGTGGTATTGGGTGATTTGTTGCACGACCGCAACACATTGCGAGGCGAAATGGGAAATCAAATTCGGAGAGACATCAGCGAATTTCCTGTGCCTATCCATTTGGTTCCTGGAAACCATGACATCCATACCAAAGACCTCGACCGTCTTGATTTGACCATTGCCTCTGAAGATGGCGTCATGGATGGTCTTCGACTGCGTCATGAACCAGATCTCAACTCAACATCACCCATGCTGTCGGGGCATGTTCATCCGGTGGCGATCTTGGGAACACGTGGGGGTCCACATTTGCGAACACGGTGCTTCCACGTAAAAAATGAAGTACTGACTTTGCCCGCATTCGGATCGTTTACGGGCGGCTTTGAGATCCATTGGAACGACGGGGCTCTGTTTGCAGTTGGTGAGCAAGAGGTCATCCCCCTCAACCCAGACGCCAAAGAAATGAGCCTCGGCTGCATCTAGGATCCGCGCCAGGATCAGTCTTGATACTTACGCGGTCCGCCATGCTTTGCACGTGCAGAACCCGAGACAGTTTTCATCATCGCGGCGGACGGGAGATGCGGTTGACCGAAGTGCATGGTCGGGTTGTGCGGGATTTGTGCCTCAGTTGACCTGATTCCGTTTGTCGCAAATCAGTGACGGCGTAGACTGAATTGATGTTGGCAACGATCACAGCCTGTCTCGTGGTGGCCGGAACCGATGTTCCAGTGTTTGCCCATTACATGCCGTGGTTCGAAACCCCAGAGTCCAATCTTGAAGCGCCAGGTCAATGGGGATACCACTGGACGCTCCAAAATCGCAACCCCAACATCATTCTCCCCAATGGTCAGCGAGACATTGCAAGCCACTTCTACCCTCTGATTGGGCCGTACGCCTCCAATGACCCTGACGTCATTGAGTATCACTTGCTCCTCATGAAAGCCGCAGGAATCGATGGGATCATTATCGATTGGTACGGGGTGCAAGGAACCAATGGTGACATTGGGGGCTTGCTTCGCAACTCCAACGCGATCGCCAACAAGGTTTACACCTATGGTCTTGACTTCGCCGTGATGCTGGAGGACCGCTTCAGCTCAAACATCGGCGATGCCGTGGCCAACGTGGCGTATTGCCGGGACAACTATTTTGATTTGCCGAGCTATGCCAGAGACGATCAAACCAACGAGCCTTGGTTTTTTAATTTTGGGCCCATCACCTTTGAGAACCCCAGCGCCTGGAGTCAAATCCTGTCCGCGGCTGGGGAGTCGGTGCAATTTCTCCCCCTGCAGTACCAAAGCAGTGAAGTGGGCAACAACGGAGACGGAGAGTTCTACTGGCCCACTGAAAATGAAACGCTCGATAACCATCTCTCTCTGTTGAACACCTTTTACAACAACCGTGCCCCAGGTTTGAATCGAGCCGTGGGGGCGGTGTACCCCAGCTTCATTGATTTCTACGAAGAAGGTGGGGTGGGAGACATCATTGGCTTTGAAATCCCCTACGAGGACGGGGGAACACTCGAAGACACCATTGATGCCGCCCTTGCCAATAAAGAATCCATCGAGATGGTTCAACTGACCACTTGGAATGATTTTGGCGAAGGCACCATTTTTGAGCCCACGGTAGAGCGTGGCTTCCAAGACCTCATCGCCCTACAGAGACTTACCGGGAGCGCGGCCCCGCCAAACGCATACCAATCCATTTTTCGACTGTTTCAAAATCGAAAAATCGCTGGCGAAGCCTGCAACCCAGTCGCCGCCCAGTCGCAACTGGAAATCATTGCCACACAACTGGTCTTGGGCTCATACGCCACCGCCGAGCTGCTGCTTGATTTTTGGGATGAGGACTACGAGTGTTGCGCTGGAGATTTGGATGGCAACGACGCGGTGGACTTCACAGACCTGCTCACGGTTCTGGGCGCCTTTGGCACGACCAATCCCGAGGCCGACGCCAATGGCGACGGGGCCGTGGAGTTTGCCGACATCTTGTTCTTGCTGGCACGGTGGGGCCCGTGCTGAGTCGACCTCGATTGGCGTAAGTACATCAAAAAATAAGGCTGAACCATCACTGTTCCAAAGTCGGATACTTCATGGTGCGGCGAAACCACCTGACCCAGTGATTGGATGCTCTTCGCGAAAGTTCATGTTGCATGCGATCCAATTGATGCTCGCTCAATGATGATGGGAACTTCGGACAATACAACGGCAGGTTCATGTACCGCTGACGCAGCTGTCCGATTCGAGCACACTCGATCCACCGCTCGACATCAGGCTCCGGACGCCAGCAGCCCAAGATCCAAGAAGTCTGCTTTAAATCAATTTCTAACTCGTGTTGCAGCTCCCGCTCGATGCTCTTTTTAAGTTGTGCAAGAGCTTCGCTTCGACTCGGCTGATGCTGGTCTGGAAACTCGACAGGACCTCCTTTCTGGCTGCCAAGAAAAGTGCGCTGATACCAATCCAGACCCAATGTCAATGGAAGACCAGATCGTGGGTGGTAGTCGGCAAAGTCAGCGAACAGACTCAGCTTGAGAAAGGTCATCCGAGCGCGAATATTGCTGACATCCAGAGCAATCTTGTTTTGGGTGTAGGCCCGCCACACTGCGGGGTCAAAATCGTCGTTGTGATGGCGTTTATTCCAGTTCATGCCCCCCCCCAACGCGAGCGATTGCTGACCCAATGGCTTCATCGTCCCTTTGATACGAAGCTGATTCCAGAAGCAAGGCATCGGCCACCCGAGTCATGTGATCCCGAGTGCGAACGCCCGAGCATCTCACCATGGCACCAAACATTCTCTCGGGCACCGCGGAGTAAGCGCTGTAAAACCAACGGGGAGATTGTTCCTTTCTTTGGCTGTTGCTCCGCCGCAGCCAACACAACCATCCTCCAAATCCATCGGGTTCCGACCACACTTCTCCCCGGCTCATGCCATTCGACAAAGAACCGTGAGCAATTTTGCACGCGCCCGGTCGAAGTGCTTGGAGTTGATCGTCAGCCCGCCCGGTGATCCGAATATTCAAACGAAGCGGAACCCGACGATGGCCTTCATGCCACAGTCGCTGTCCCCAACGAACCACACTCTGAAGGTTCCCCTCTGGTTTGCCCAAACCATTGAAGACGACCGAGGCGGTCCATCCCTTTTCGGTGGGAACGTCCTTTCGCACCAACCACTGCAGCGGTGGACGGTAATCCAACCGAAGCACCTCACCATTGTTCAGGGAAACAAACTTGGTTTCATAGTTCCAGCTTTGAGCCCACAAGGACCATTGCTCCACCGGCGGATAGACACGCATGATGTTCTCCAAACTTGAAGCACCAACGACGCCATCTCCACCACGGACCAACACAGCCCGCAGGGTGGATCGAAGAACGGAATTCGAGCGGCCCCGATTCGTTGCCCTTCGGCCACATCCCGGATATCTCTCCGGAGACCACCTTGCCCGAGGCGGGCAGGTTGGTGAGGGCAAAAGCCCTGCTCGTGATGCTTGTCACACGATTTTAGGCCATCCAGACTCCTTTAACCAGCGAAATTTGACCATAAGACGCGATTTCCCCAGCTGACCTTGCCTTTTGTACGGTGCTTGTTAGGGTTTTGCCCATGCTCCCCTCCATTCCCTACGCCGCCGCTCCTGGGTCGTCACCGCTGTCCCGCCCCCTGCTCGCTGGCACCGTGCAGGCCGGCTTTCCCTCGCCCGCCGACGATTACATGGAGCGCTCGCTCGATTTAAACGAAGAGCTGATCCATCGCCCCCACGCCACTTTTTTTCTCCGCGCGGCCGGACATTCCATGGTCGGTGCGGGCATCCACGACGGCGACCTGCTCATCGTGGATCGCGCCGCGTCTCCCCAGCCTGGCCTGGTGGTCGTGGCCATCGTCGATGGTGACTTCACGTTGAAACGACTGTCCCAAACCAATGACGGACTCGCTTTGGAAGCCGAGCATCCGAACTACCGGCCCATTTCGGTCGGAGAAGAAACCGATGTGCGCATTTGGGGCGTCGTGACCTTTGTCGTCCACCGACCGTAACGCGATGTACGCCCTGGCGGATTGCAACAATTTTTACGCATCGTGCGAACGGGTCTTCGAACCCAAGCTTGAAGGACGACCCGTGGTGGTGTTGTCCAACAACGATGGCTGCGTGGTGGCACGTTCTCAAGAAGCGAAAGACGCAGGCATCGGTATGGGTGAACCTGCCTTCAAATGCCGAGATCGATTTGATCGGTATCAGGTGGTGGTTCGGTCCTCCAATTACACGCTGTACGACGACATGTCCCGAAGAGTGGTTCGCTCCATTTTGGAGTTTGTACCGGACGTTGAAATTTATTCCATCGACGAAGTATTTCTCGATCTTCGACCACTGCAGCACTTGAACGTTGAATTGCTGTGCCGAAACATTCGAGATCGAGTCAAACAATGGACGGGCATTCCGATTTCAATTGGCATTGCTCCAACCAAGACGCTGGCCAAGCTTGCCAACCGTATTTCCAAAAAAGATTCCACCACCCAAGGTGTATTCCAACTGCCCGAAACCGATCCCGACCGAGCTCTGGCTCTGGATTCGGTAGATGTGGGAGATGTTTGGGGCGTCGGGTCACGCTGGGGCGCCAAGCTTCGAGGCCTTGGCATTCGTTCCGCCCTGGACTTGGCACGTATGCCCACCGATGACTTGCGAAAAAGATTCAATGTCGTGGCCCAACGAACCGCTTTGGAACTTCGGGGCTTGGTGTGTCAAGAACTCGAAGACGTGGCCCCACCACGGAAGACACTAGTGCGTTCCCGATCGTTCGGCGACATGGTGACTGACTTTGAGCAGATGTCAGAAGCCATTGCCAATCATGCGGTCCGGGCCGCCGAAAAATTGCGTCACGAAGGGGGGACCGCCGGACAGGTTTCGGTCTTTTTGTCCACCAACCGATTTCGTGACGATTTGCCCCAGTACCACGGCGGAGGAACGACAGCTTTTCTTCCCGCCACGGCGTCAACGCCCATCATTCTTCGGGAAGCCATGCGGCTGACCCGATTCGCATGGCGTCAAGGCTTTCATTACAAGAAAGCTGGGGTCATGCTCGGCGACCTTTCGTTTGGCGAAATTCAAGGGGGCTTGTTTGATACCCGGGACCACCCACGTGACGATCGCTTGATGGCCGCCCTCGATGAGGTCAATCGGAAAATGGGGGCAGGCACCCTGCGACCGGCTGCCACTGGCGTGACCCCCAAGGGTTGGCGCATGAAGCGTGAACATTGTTCGCCCAAGTACACCACCTGCTGGCAGGAATTGCCGCGGGCCCAAACGTAGCCAGGACCGGTCAAACGACCGGCCCCGGCATTGAGAGAATTAAATCGATGGTTAAGGACAGACCAGACCCCAATTGTTGATGATGGCGATGAGGTCGCTGAAGTTGACCAGACCATCTCCGGTGACATCAAAGATGCAGGGTTCTGGGCAATCAGCTTGGTCACAAGGAAGGCCCATGCCCATCCAAGTTCCGCCGGCAGCATCGCAGCTGTCCGTGGTGGTTTGGACGCAGACATCCTTCACACAACATGCGCCGAGCTTGGGGCAGCAATCCACTTCGGCACAGGTTGCCCCACCGGTCCAAATACCGCTGTAGTACTCAACACACTCGAATTCAGTGATGTTGTCAATGCAGTCGTAGGAACCATCGTCCGGACTTTGAAAGCAGCAGGCGCCACGAGGATCCATACATTTTTCGGCAATGTCCACGCAGGTCAGCCCCGGATACCAGGTGCCACCAAAGACCTGAAGGCACTTGAACTCCTCCACATTTTCAGCACAAGTCAACGTGCCCAAATTGGGGTCTTCGTAGCAGCATGCCCCAGTGGGAAGGGCCGGAGGACAATCAATCCAAGCACAAGCTTGCCCGACGTACCAAGTGCCACCGAAGGATTCCAAGCATTTAATTTCGTCGGTCTCGACACAAGTCCAACCCATGTCGGGATCTTCGTAGCAGCACGCGCCCAAAGTGGGTTCCATATCGCAAGGAATGTCGGAACAGCTTTGGCCTGGGTAGAACGTTGAAAGTGGCAAAGATGCACAATCGGACGCGGTGTAGTTGTTGTGGCACCACATGACACCAAAATCTTTCAAGAAGCAACAAGCGCCGGTGATTTGTTGGCAGTT
>Ga0160422_10000022_pt1 | contig 70733 bp, 44 predicted proteins | sample Fk160mmetaG_FD_108192 | JGI IMG/M metagenome (GOLD analysis project Ga0160422, IMG submission 108192) | Marine microbial communities from the Central Pacific Ocean - Fk160115 60m metaG | ecosystem: Environmental > Aquatic > Marine > Oceanic > Photic zone | place: The Central Pacific Ocean... | reverse complement strand
CCCCGCCCCCCCACCCCCCCCCCCCCCCCCCCCGGCCGACCCCCCCCCCCGGGGGATGTTCTGCCCCCGTTTCTCCCCCCCGGTGGGGGGGGGGGGGGGGGGGGGGGGGGGGGGGGGGGGGGGGGCCCCCCCGTGTTACGGGGGGGGGCCCGGGTTTCCTTCCAAAACTTCTCATAGGCAGCCCGCATGGACTTGACCACCTCGGGATGCTTGGACGCAACGTCGGTCTTTTGGGACGGGTCCTTCCTCATGTCGTAAAGACTGTTCCCAACCAAACGGTAGCGGGCGTTGCGCACCGCGAACCCTTTCCACATATGGTCGGTGGGCTCGGAACCGGTCCTCCAGCGGGCAACCTGCGTGAAGAGATGACGATCCTTCCATTTGGCCTTCGGGTTCTTAAGCAGAGGAACCAAGCTTCGGCCCTCTACTTGCCCCTCGGGCAATTCGGTGACCCCGGCGATCTCGGCCAAAGTGGGAAGAAGGTCGATGTGGGCGGAAATCCTTTCCACGGCCTTGCCGGCTGCAAATTTGCCCGGCCAACGAACGAAGAAAGGTACCCGAACTCCGCCTTCGTCGGGCGACCCCTTGGCGCCCTTCATCCCGGCATTGAAAGCCAGCATGGGCTTGCCGTCCTTGGAGGTTCCCAGCTTGGCTCCTTCTCGTACCATTCCTCCAACCGAACCATTGTCGGACATAAAGATCAGAATGGTGTCCTTGCTCAGTTCCCATTCATCGAGCTTGTTCATAAGCCTTCCCATGTTCTCGTCGATGTTCTCGATCATTCCATAAAAGCCGGCATCTCTTTCGGAAAAACCAAGGTCCTTGAACCGCTTGGCGTTTTCAGGCGGGGCGATGAAGGGACCGTGCGGGGCATTGGTCGTAATATAGGCAAAGAAAGGTTTTCCTTCATCCTTCACCTTTTTGATCCACCCCATCCCCGCCGTAAAAAACAAATCGGTGCAATAGCCCTTGGTTTTTACGAAGGAACCGTTGTGCCGAATAGTCGGGTTGAAATACTTGTTTCCGGGCGCATCGGCGCAAGAGCATTTGTAGGCCTGCCCAATGCCTCCGGCCCCGTGAATGAAAGCCTCGTCAAAACCCCGCTTATGGGGCTGGTAGGGCTCCTCGTCTCCCAAGTGCCACTTCCCGAAAATCCCCGAAACGTAACCCGCCTTGGAAAGCACCTGAGGGAGAGTCACCGTGCTGAGGGCCATCCGTTCGCGCTCCAGAATGGTATGGGTAATTCCATTCTTCATCGGGTGACGGCCGGACATGAGGGCGGCCCGCGTAGGGGAACAGGTCGGGCTGACCAAAAACCTTTCGAAGCGGGTGCTCTGGCCGTGCAGCTTATCAAGGTTGGGAGTCTTGATCCAGGGATTGCCATGCTTGCCTATCGGGCCGTACCCCTGGTCATCGGTAATCATGAGAATGACGTTTGGTTTTGCGCCGAAAGGCAAATCCGCGGCGGCCAAGCCGAGACAGGATGCAACGAAGGCAAGTACGATGAGGGATGAAGATTTCATTCGGATAAGGTAGATGCTAGGGGTTTGGAATCGAGGATCATTGGATGCATGGGTTGACGGCTCGACAAGTCAAAAAAGCCGTCTTGGCATTTGACGGCAGGGGAAACCGTCCCTTAAGCTGTTCATTATGAAGATTCTTCTGCTCGCCCTAGCCGGCCTTTGCGTCTGCCCGTCCAGCTGGTCGAGGGTCTTCACCAGTTCGGATGGCGTCCGTAAGATTGAAGCGACCTTGGTCGCTTTCGACGAGAAAAGTCAGATCGTAAGTATCCAGCGGTCGGACGGGCGACCCTTCCATTCCAAGATCACGGCCTTCAGCGAGAGCGACCAGGCCTACGTACGCAAATGGATGGAAGGAACCAAGGAAAACTACCTTTACGTCGGCAGGGAGTATCCCGGGCACCTCCAGATGTTTCTCAAGATTCTCAACGCCGGCGGAGTAGGATACGGGCAGACCATTCTCTACGGCCCTAATCATCCTCCCATCGTGATTGGCAACGGCCCAACCCCGTTCCTCGCTTGGGTAGACGGATACGACCGGCTGGGTCAAACCTACGATCGCTTCAACGCGACCCAAGTCTCCTTCGATCTGGTCAAGGACAACTGGCAGGCCAGGATCGCCTTCCAAGCGGGTCGCTCCGTTACTACGAATACCGGTTTCACCTACCTTCCCTCAGGCAACCTGTACGGGGTATCCACGGTAGCCGGCCCCATTCTCTACCAACAACCGCAGAGGATAGTGATCCTGGGCGGAAACCAAGCCAACAATCAGGTCCTCGTCGTTCCCCGCGGACCAGCCCCCGTTTTCGTCAACCCATTCGGAAGAGGTGGAACCAGGGTCTCGGGCCTCGGGGTTTCCGGAGCCGGTCTATCGACCTCCGCCAGGACCTCTTCCCGGGGCAGAGGCATCTCCGTACGGATCAACCGCTAGGGTAGGGGATCGGCCGGAAAACCGCCTCTTTCAGGCCCGGAGTGAAACTTTTTTGGCTACGGACCGTCTTCTGGGGTTGAAAACCTTTGCAATTCTTCCTTTTCTTGTCCGGTGCTTCCACCCCTTCTCAAGCCGCTTATTCCAATCCTTTCGCTTCTGAGCCTTGTAACGGGCCTCAGTTGCCTTGCTCTCGAGGGTAAGCCCAACGTGCTCCTGATTTGCGTGGATGACTTGCGCCCGGAATTGAATTCCTTCGGGGCAAACTACATAAAATCCCCGAACATTGACAAACTGGCCGCTCAGGGTCGCCCCTTCCATCGTCATTACGTTCAAGCGCCCACCTGCGGAGCTTCCCGATACACTCTTTTGACCGGGAAATACGGACCGTCTCACAACGGCGCCCTGTTCATTCGTTCGCAGAAAATCGAGCATCCCAGCTTCCCCGCCTGGTTCCGGAAAAACGGTTACTTCTCCGTATCGGTTGGCAAAGTATCACATCACCCCGGAGGACGGGGAGGGTCTAACTGGAACGAGAGCGACAAGCCCGAGATGCCCGAATCCTGGGACCGACACCTCTTGCCCGCCGGCCCATGGCAACACCCGAGGGGAGCGATGCACGGACTGGCAAACGGGGAAATCCGCAAGAATGCCAAGAATATGGACGTATACCAGGCCTTTGACGGTCCGGACACAGCCTATCCCGATGGTCTTATTACCAAACAAGCCCTTCACCAACTCGACGAACTGGGCAAACAAGCTGATAAGAAACCGTTCTTCCTTGCCGTAGGCATCATCCGGCCACACCTCCCGTTCGGAGCTCCTTTGCAATACGTGGAACCGTATCTAAAGGCAAAGTTACCACCCACGCCTCATCCTTTGAAGCCTTCCGGCAAGACCACTTGGCATGGATCGGGCGAGTTTATGAAATACAACCGCTGGAAGCGGAACCCAAACAACGATGCCGATTTCGCTTTGGAAGTGCGCCGCCACTATGCGGGGTGCGTGACCTATGTCGACGCCCTCGTCGGACGGATCCTCGACAAGCTCGATCAATTGAAACTGCGCGACGACACCATCATCATCCTTTGGGGGGACCATGGTTGGCATTTGGGCGAGCATGCGATTTGGGGAAAACATGCCCTGTTTGAGGAATCCCTCAGATCTCCCTTGATCATCTCCTATCCAGGAATCCCCCAACCCGGCAAACCCACTCATTCCATTGTGGAAACCCTCGACGTATTTCCAACGGTTTGCGAGTTGGCGGGACTAAAGATTCCAGCCTACGTCGACGGTCGGTCCCTGATGCCCATTCTCAGGAATCCGAAGGAGAAAGGCCATCCCGCAATTTCATACGGCAAGAAAGGAACGACGACGATTCGGACGAGAAATCATCGTTTGATTAGCCATGAGGACGGTGCGTTCGAACTATACGACCATCGCACCCCCGATGCCGAAACCAAGAACCTTGCCGAAGATCAGCCAAATTTGGTTATGCAACTTAAGAAAACGCTCTCTGAACGACTAAACTCAAAAGAATAAATGAATCAAAGAATTTATATTCTGATCGCATTAAAATTTATTTTATTAACGCACTTTTTCATGCCCGCTTCCCTGCTTTGCGGGGAAGAAGACTATCAAAAGTATGCAATGTTCGCAAACCGAGCCGAGCGCCCGGATGCGGCCGAACCGATCACGACCACCTTGCCCCTCAAGCTGGAAAAAGGAACCCGCATCGGGCTTGTCGGCAATACCCTTTTCGACCGAATGCATGAATTCGGGCATCTTGAGACGCTCCTCCAGCAAGCCCACCCCGGAAAGGAGCTGGTCGTGCGCAACCTCTCCTGGGCCGCCGATGAAGTCGACCTGCAACCCCGTCCGGCCAACTTTGCCGATGGTGAGCAACACCTCACCGCCATGCAGGCGGATCTAGTATTGGCCGCCTTTGGTTATAACGAATCCTTCGCCGGTAAAGAGGGCCTGCCTGCCTTTCGCGAGCGCCTTACGAAATACTTGGAGGGCGTGAAGTCCAAGGCCTATAACGGCAAGACGGCCGCCCGCGTAGTTTTGATTTCTCCCATAGCGAACGAAAACGTGAACGGCGTTGCGGCAGCGGATCGCAACAATGGAAACATAAAGGCCTACCTGGAGGTAATGAAGCAGGTTGCGGCCGAGCAAAAAGTTGGTTTTGTGGATGCATTCACGGCCACCGAAAAGGGGATGGCCTCGCCCGGCAACGACCTCACCATGAATGGGGCGCACCTGAATGAAAAGGGCTACCAGCTTTTTGCCTCCACCGTCTTCAAGCAGCTTTTCGGCAAGGACGCTCCCAAGTTGGACGAAAAGGTACGGGAAGAAGTGGTGGAGAAGAATCGACAGCACTTCTTCCGTTACCGCCCTTTGAACACCTTTTACTATACGGGCGGGCGCAACAGGAGCTACGGCTACCTGGACTTCCTTCCTGCAATGCGGAATTTCGATATCATGACTGCAAACCGAGACAAGCGCGTTCATGCTCTCGCCCAAGGGAAGAAAGTTCCTGCTGAAATCGACGACTCCAACGTCCCCGAGATGCCCAAGACCAAGCAGTCGCGCGGGGCCAACAAATGGATGTCGGCCAAGGATGAAAGGGGCGCCTTCAAGGTTGACCCGCGTTTTGAAGTCACTCTTTTCGCCGGCGAGGAGCAATTCCCCGACCTAGCCTGCCCCATTCAGATGCGATGGGACTCGCTTGGCCGCTTGTGGGTCAGTTGCTCCACAACCTACCCACACGTTTATCCAGGGCGGGCCCCCGACGACAAGATCGTTATCCTCGAGGACGTCGATAAGGATGGCAAGGCGGACAAATGCTCGGTTTGGGCCGAAGGACTGAACGTACCTCTTTCCTTCGAGTTCGGCAATGGTGGGGTCTACGTCTCCGAGGAACCGCACATGACCTTCCTCAAGGATACCAACGGCGACGGGAAGGCCGACTACAGGCAAACCGTCCTTACCGGGTTCGGCTGCGAGGATTCGCACCACGCCCTCCACGACTTCGCCTGGACACCGGACGGCGACCTGATCTTTCGCGAATCCATCTTTCACCACACTCAGGTCGAGACACCCTACGGACCGGTTCGCCAACAAAACAGCGGATGGTTCGCCTGGGAGCCGAAACTTCACCGACTGACCGCGTTCGGTACGCATGCAAGCACTAACCCTTGGGGCGTGACCTTCGACGACTGGGGCCAGCACGTCGCCAGCTACCCAATCTTCGCTTCCGCTCACCATGCGCTTGATCCTCCGTATCCGGAACAACACCCCAGGCCCTCAGGCATGCAAGCGTACTCAGGGGTTTGCGGGCAAGAATTCATCGACTTTCCCAATTGGCCCAAGGACCTGCAGGGCAGCATGGTCAAAGTGCGCTACAAATCGACCAACCGGGTTGAAATCCTGAAATGGAATGAATATGACTTTGGCTACGAAGAGCAGTACGTATCCGACATCATCTTCTCGACCAACCTCAGTTTCATACCCGTAGACTTGAGGTACGGCCCCCAAGGCGGAATGTACGTCTGTGATTGGTACAACCCCGTAAAAGGACATGCCCAGTATTCTTTAAGAGATGAGCGCAGAGACCGCAAATCCGGGAGAATCTGGAGGATTTTCCCCAAAGGCGCAAAGCCCGTACAAGCGCCCAAGATCGCGGATGCCACCCTGAATGACCTGCTTGATATTCTTAAAAGGCGTGAATACCGATACCGCTATTGGGCCAAGAGGGAATTGAGGGAAATGGATCCCGCCAAGGTAAGCAAAGCCCTCGACCGGTGGGTCAAGGCCCTCGACCCCGCCGACCCACGCTTTCGGCATCACCAAGTCGAGGCGATGTGGGCGTACCGGAACGTCGAGCAGGCCAACCTCCCCCTGCTCCGCGAGCTTCTCCAGTGCGATAACCACAACGCCCGAGCCGCAGCCGCCCGGCAACTCAGGCACTGGCACGGGTTGGCAAAGGACGGGGACCGCCTGCTCGCTTCCGCGGGAAACGATGAAAACGGCCTCGTGCGCATGGAGGCGGCCATCGCCTGCAGCTACGTCGGGTCCAAGGAAGCTTTCGAGACCTTGGCCACCCTGATCACCAAGCCGAACGAAAAACACTTGTCCTACGCCATCAACACTTCTCTGGGTTCCGCACCGATGCGAAAGTTTTGGGATCCCGCTACCGTCGAGAAGACCCATCCTGAAGTTCATGCCTTTCTCTTCCGAAAGAAAATCGAGAAGGAAAAAGCCGAGGAGTCCAAAAGGGACAGTAAATTCGACCGGCAAAAAAACCTGCTCAAGGTTAAGGTTTCCTGCGTCAAGGAAAGGATGATCTACGCAACCGAGTACATGGACAAACCCAACCTGGGCGAGTATAAGATTTCACCTGCCGGAGATATTCCGGCCAAGCCGAACCAGCCGATCCGCATTGAGTTTTCCAACCCTGACGCCACCCCGCACAACCTGGTTCTCGTCCAACCCGGTTCTCTTGAGGAAGTGGGCTTGGCCGCCAACGAAATGGCCAAGGATCCCGAGGCTGCCAAGAGCGGTCAATTCATTCCCAAGTCCGACAAAATCATTATACATACCAAGATGCTCAAGCAGGGGGAAACCGAAACCCTGCGCTTCAAGGCGCCTAGAAAGCGCGGTGTTTATCCCTACCTGTGCAGCTTCCCCGGGCATTGGACCATCATGAAGGGCAACCTCGTCGTCAAGTAATCCACCCGCCTTCCATCCATCCGTATGAGAATCACGTCCCTTTTCGCACTAGTTTCTCTTTTCCTGTCAGCAGTCGGGGAAAGCCGGACCAACTTCATTCTCGTCATGGCCGACGACCAAGGGTGGGGACAAACCGGCTATTACGATCATCCCGTCCTGAAGACCCCCCACCTGGACGAAATGGCCGGGAACGGTCTGCGCTTCGACCGCTTTTATGCAGGAGGACCGGTTTGTTCCCCAACCCGCGCATCCGTGCTAACCGGCCGCACCCACGACCGCACGGGCGTTTTCGACCACGGCTACGCGCTCAGGAAACAGGAAAAGACCCTCCCGGAGGCACTGAAGAAGGCCGGTTATGCAACGGGACATTTCGGGAAATGGCACCTCAACGGCTTGCGTGGCCCGGGGGTGCCCATCCTCCCCGGGGACTCAAACGGCCCCAAGGGTTTCGGGTTCGACCACTGGCTTTCGGTGACGAACTTTTTCGACCTCAACCCAGTCATGAGCCGGCAGGGCAAATTCGAAGGTTTCAAGGGTGATTCGTCCGAAATCATCGTTGCGGAAGCCCTCCGGTTCATGGACCGCCAAACCAAGGCTAAAAAACCTTTTTTCTGCGTGATCTGGTACGGAACCCCGCACAGTCCCTGGATGGCGCTTAAAAAGGACCTAAACGAATTCAGGAAACTGGACGGTAATTCGCAAGCCCACTATGCCGAGCTACGGGCTATGGATAGGAGCATCGGTTCCCTTAGGGAAGGCCTGAGGAAAATGAATGCGCAAGAGGATACCCTGGTCTGGTTTACCAGCGACAATGGCGGCTTGCCGAAGATCAAGCCTTCATCGACGGGGGGCTTGCGGGATTTCAAGGGAAGCCTCTATGAGGGAGGCATCCGTGTTCCGGCCATCATCGAATGGCCCAAAAAAATAAATAAATCCCGATTCACCTCCTATCCTGCGGGTGCCGTGGACATCTTTCCCACCATCGCGGAAATCGCCAAGCTTCCCGGATCGTCCATGCTACAACCTCAGGACGGTCAAAGTCTGGTCCCCCTGCTTGCAAAGGGTATGAAGTCTCGCGAAAAGCCCCTCGTTTTCCGAAGCCGGGCCCGCATGGCGGTCATCGACAATGACTGGAAATTGCTCTCGCAGCCTCGTGGAGAGCGTCGCAACATTGAACTTTTCGACCTCGCGAAGGATCCGTCCGAGTCGGAAAATCTTTTTCGTCCGGGACACGAACAGGTAACCCGCCTAAGAAAGATCCTCGTGGCGGAAAGGGCGTCCATCGATCAAAGCGTGGAAGGCAAGGACTACCCCGAAGGCAAAGTTCTTCCCCAGCCTCCCCGCATCTTCTGGACCGAGGTGCCCGAGTACCAAAAGTATTTTAAGGAATGGAAAAACCGCCCGGAATACCAAAGCAGACTGAAGAAACTACGATGAAACCGTTTTTTACGATCTTATTCCGTCTTCTCGCCTCCTTGCCGGCTCTCTTTTCGGCAGGAGCTGAAAACAGGCCCAACGTCATCTTTCTTTTGACCGATGACCAGTCGAGCTACTCCCTGGGCTGCTACGGTAACAAGGACGTAAGGACTCCTCACATCGACGGCTTGTCGCTGTCGGGCATGACCTTCGACCACCATTACGATACAACCGCCATCTGCATGGCCAGCCGGGTCAACGTAATGACGGGTCTCTACGAATACCGACATGGGTGCAACTTCGATCACGGGCCGTTGACCGAGAAACTCTGGAAAACCTCCTATCCGATTCGTCTGCGCCAGGCCGGATATCTCACGGCCTTTGCAGGCAAATTCGGCTTCGAGGTACGCAAGGGTACTCATAAGGGACGGAAGTTTTTGCCGGAAGAAGACTTCGACAAGTGGGGCGGCGGCCCGGGGCAAACCAATTACGCCACCGCCAAAAACCCGAGTATGAAGGCCTATGCGAAGAAGTACCCGCACTCCTCCCGGTCCTATGGGGCTTTCGGAAGAGACTTCGTCAAGGAGTCGGCCAAGACCGGCAAGCCCTTTTGTCTGTCGATCAGTTTCAAGGCGCCGCACAAACCCGATCAACCGGATCCTCTGTTCGACAAGGTCTACGCAGGCAGAAAATTCACCAAGCCCGTCAACTTCGGACGAGAGTACGGGAAACACTTTTCTCTGCAAAGCAAGCAAGGTCGCCAGTACGAGCGCTTCATAAGTTGGGGCTATCGCGACAAATACGACGAAGTGATGGCGGTCTACCACCAGATGGTTCACGGGGTGGATGCAGCGGTAGGCATGATCCGGGCGGCTGTGGAGGAAGCGAGCGTGGAAAAAAATACGGTCTTCATTTTTACCTCGGACAACGGTTTCTTTTGCGGCTCACACGGCTATGGATCGAAAGTCCTGCCCTACGAGGAATCGACCAACGTTCCAATGATCATTTATGATCCGCGTCATCCCTCCAGCGGTAAGAAGTTACGCTCCGCGGCCCTTACCGCAAATATCGACGTAGCGCCCACGATCCTTGAATTGGCCGGCCTGGAAATTCCTGCCCAGATGGATGGGGTAAGTTTGCTTCCCTTGCTCGATAATCCCAAGGGGTCGGTTCGGGAGACCGCCAACCTGATCAACGTCTGGGGCCCGAAGGAAGCGCATTCCTACGGTGTGGTGACCAAGGACTACAAATATCTTTACTGGCCCTTCGAATCCGGAAAGTTCGAGCCCACGGAGGAATTATACCACTTGACCGAAGATCCTCACGAACTGACCAACCTCGCTCCGCACAAGGGGAAGGAACTGCTGAAAATGCGGGTCATTTACGACAAGGCGGTCGACCACTGGAAACGCGAAGGCGTGAATTACAACGGTTACGAACCCTACGGCGATATTTTCGACCGCAATACTCCCTGGCGACCATAATGAAGCCTGATATTTATTTAAATTTATGAAAACCCGAATCTTGTTTCTTCTCTTTCTGGGCGTTTTGGCTACCGTTCATGCAAAACGCCCGAACATCGTTCTCATCATGGCTGACGATCTCGGTTTTTCAGACCTTGGATGTTATGGGTCGGAAATCGAAACCCCCAACTTGGACCGCCTGGCCAAGGATGGCCTGCGCTTCTCCCAATTCTACAACACCGCCAAATGTCACTCCTCCCGGGTTTGCCTTCTTACTGGTTTGTATTGCAACCAAGCCGGAAGCAATTCCCTTAGCCGGGGCGCCACCATTGCCGAAGTTCTCCGGCCTGCAGGCTATTCAACTTGGATGGCAGGAAAATGGCATCTCAGCAATCAGCCTACCGATTTTGGGTTTCAGCGCTACTGGGGGCACCTGTCGGGGGCCTGTAATTTCTTTACCGGCGACAATACCTTCCGCCTCGACGGGCAGAAATGGGACATACCCAAAACCTTGAATGGCAAGCCATTCTATACCACTCACGCCATCACTGACTTCGCCTTGGACTTTCTCAAGGACGGCAAAATCGATTCAAACTCCGATCCCTTTCTTCTCTATGTTGCCTACAATGCGCCGCATTATCCTCTGCAGGCACCTGAGGATGCCGTCAAGAAATACAAAGGCAGGTACGATGCGGGCTGGGATCAATTGAGGCAGACCAGATATGCCAAGCAGGTGACGACGGGGCTCATCCCCAAAAGGTTCAAGCTTTCGCCCCGAGCGCCGCACGTGCCCGCATGGGATGAAATCAAGGATTCCGAAAAAGCCTGGGAGGCCAGACGGATGGAGGTATTCGCCGCTATGATCGATCTCGTCGATCAAAACGTCGGCCGTCTCATCGATGACCTGAAAAGACGAAAAGTTTTCGAAAACACCCTTTTTCTTTTCTGCGCCGATAACGGCGGTTGTCCTTTCGAGAGAACGAGGGGCAGGAACCTCGAGCCCTGGGACCCCAAGTCCTACTGGACCTACGATGCCTCATGGGGTCAGGTCAGCAACACTCCTTTCAGGCTCTACAAGCAAAACCAACATGAAGGGGGTATTTCCTCCCCCCTAATCGCCCACTGGCCCAACGGAATTAAGGCCAAGGCAGGAACCATCACCCGTCAACCCGCTCATTTGATCGATTTCATGGCCACCTTCCTTGAAATTGGTCAGGCCCGCTATCCAAAGACGGTCGGCAAGCGCAAAATCGATCCGCTGCAGGGAAAATCCCTCTTGCCCATTCTCGAGGGAAAGGAACGAAAAGGACACGAAACCCTCTACTTTCAGTTTGGAACCGACCGAGCCCTGCGCAAGGAAAACTGGAAGCTCGTCTCCGCAAAGGGCGGCAAATGGGAGTTATACGACCTTGATAAGGACAGGACCGAACTGAACGACCTGTCCGACAAATACCCGGAGCGAGTGAATGAAATGTCCAAAGAATGGTTCGATATCGCAAAGAACAAGGATCGGGTCGGCAAAAAGGCCCTAAGCCCGGCCAGAGGTCAAATTAAGGACCTATCCTTCCGAAAGGATACCTCAAGTCAGTTAGAGGAATAGGATAAGAAACCTCAGCCTTTTTCCTTCCATGGCCCGGTTATGGCCAAGGTAAGGCCCTCGCGTTGCATATTAACGAAGAGAGTTGAACCATCTGGCGAAAAACAAACTCCAGCAAATTCACCACTGCTTTTGGCATTTTTAGCCAGTTTGAATATTTTCCCTTTTGTGGTAATCACATCAAGAAACTGATCTCCCTTGCCATCCTCGCAAAGGATTAGGTCTCCCCATGGAGCAACCGTTAGATTATCGCAGTTATCGACCAAATCTGCATTATTGGGCTCTGCGTATAATTCCAATTTATTAGCGGTCAATTTCCATATTTGACCCCTTTGTTTAATTCCACCATTGGTGCAGGCAAAAAAGATCGATCCTCGAGAGTACCACATGCCTTCTCCCCGTGCGAAGCAAGCCGCTCCCTTTTTGAAACCCCGAATTCTCAGGTCATCTCTTGGAGATTCGACGTTTTCCATTTCAATCCACTCGATTTTCTTGGAATCACCCACCGAAAACGTCTTTTCGGACCAATTTCTCGTATCCAAACCTAGTTTCTCTTTGACTTTGAGGGCGAAAAGCTTGCCCCCCTCGGCAAGTTTCCCTTTTACCTTCGGGACGAATCGGTAAATCAATCCTTCATGCCTGTCCTCCGTTTGAAAGACGTCCCCCGTATCTGGATCAACGGCAACCGCTTCGTGGTTGAACCTGCCCATGGCCTTGAGTGGAACGGGTTCGGCCAGCGCCGGTTGATCGGTCGCCGGCACGTCGAAACACCAGCCATGATCCCGAGCGAGGTCACCGCCTTTCCCGGCAACCGTTTCCTCACAGGTAATCCAGGAATTCCAGGGCGTCGGCCCTCCGGCGCAATTCCTCAAGGTACCAGCCAGACTTAGAAACTGCCGAACCACTTTCTTCGAAGCCAAGTCGTACACCAGGGTAGTGGTTCCTCCCAGACAAGGCGCGGATTTGCCAGGATCATAAATCCTGTCCCTGGGTATCTTGTCCGTTTTTTCATTCTTCCGTCCAAAAGGCCCCCCTGAAGCCCCGGAACCGGCATTGAGTTCATGGTTGCGTATGAGAATGACCTCCTTGCCCTTCCCGGGGAAGGCGGCCATGCCGTCGGGCAGGGCGGGCAAGACTAAACCATCGGACATTTTCTCGCCTGCCCTACCGATCACGGAGTAGGAAAAACCGGATGGCAAATCGAGGATTTTTTGAGGATCCGGCGTCAAGGGTCCGAAGCCACGGACCGAGCGGGCCTTTCCGTTGGCCGCCGAGAGGCGCTGCAAGCCTGAAAAACCCAAGGCAATTGAACTTGTGCGCCGCAGAAAAGAGCGTCTTGTGTGCATCGATCGAGATTACCCCGAAAAAATTGTTTTTCGCAACCCTTCTCTACCAAGACCGCCTTTTATAGAGGCACTTGTAACGCATAGCTCACGGTACTTGAAAGATTTTTTAGCGAGTGGGCTTCGATCGGGTTTGTGTTTTGTTTAATTTGTAGTGAACTCCCAATTCATGCGCTCAAACCTTCACCACTATCTCAAGCTAGCCCTCATCGTACTATTGGCCGGCCACTTCTCTATTCAAGCCGAAGCTAGAAAAATCATTCTCGGGGTCAAGCCGGGGCTGCATTTCGATCCCAAGGTCCTCCACGTCCTTCCCGGTGAGGAAGTCGAGCTGACCTTCGACAACTCGGACCTGATGATGCATAACTTCGTCCTGGTCGAACCAGGCGCCCGCATGGAGATCGTCGAAGCTGCAAACGCACTCGGTGAAAAAGGTCCCGCCCTCCACTACGTGCCGGATTCAGCAAAAGTACTGGCCTCCACCCCCGTGGTCATGCCTAAGAAGAAATCAACGGTCCGCTTCAAGGCCCCCGGCAAGGAAGGCAAATATCCCTACGTGTGCACCTTTCCCGGCCATGGATTCCTGATGCACGGCACGCTCTTCGTGGCAAAAACCGAGCCGAAGGAGCTTACCGCCGGCCCGACCAAGAACCCTGGGTCACCCGTTGGCGTTCCCGAGGAACTGGAATCGACTCTTTTCTCCCCCAATACCGTCACCCCCTGCGTGGCTTGCATCGGCGTCGCTCCCACTGGGGAGGTGTACGCCGGGGTCGACCAGATCGGTTCGCTGGGCAAGGGGGGAGGAAAGGGCAGGATCATCCGTCTGGTCGACGAGGATCACGACGGAGTATCCGATTATCGGACCGAGTACGCCTTGATCGACAACCCGCGGGGCATCGTACCAGTCGGGGACAAACTCTACGTGCTTCACACGAAATGGGGGAAAGGAACCCAGTTCGACGGAATGTTTCTTTCCGTCCTTGAGGACAAGGATGGGGATGGGATAGCGGATGGACCGCCCAAGCACTTGGTCAAGGAGATCAGCACGCGAAAGTTCAACCAGGCCCGGGGGGTCGATCATACCACCAATGGAATCCGAATGGGGATCGACGGTTGGATTTACGTTGCTGTGGGAGACTTCGGTTTCGTTGATGCGGAAGGAACGGACGGGACGAAGCTGACCATGTACGGAGGCGGGATCATTCGGGTTCGGCCCGATGGGACCGAGTTGGAAACCTATGCCAATGGCCTAAGAAATATCTACGATGTGGCCATCGACCCCTTCATGAACGTATTCACCCGGGGCAACACCAACGACGGTGGGGGCTGGAACATGCGCTTCATCCACGAAATCCAGACCGGGGAATACGGGTACCCCAAGCTGTTCAAGCGCTACACCAGCGAGATCATCCCTGCCCTCGTCGACGTTGGCGGCGGCTCCGGCACGGGAGCCATGTTCTTCGACGAGCCGGGTTGGCCGGACAAGTACAACGACGTCCCCATGATGTGCGATTGGGGAAGGGGCCAGCTATTCATCCACCGGGTTACTCCCGACGGGTCCAGTTTTACCCAGGAGCAGGAGAGTTTCATCAAGTGCGGAAGAATTACCGACGTCGACTGTGATGGTTCAGGGCGTCTCTTCATCGGCAGTTGGAGCAACTCCGGGTTCAAGGGTGGGACGGGCGGCTACGTCGCTCGGGTCGTTCCAAAGGGTTGGAAGTACAAGGAATTTCCCGACCTGCAAAAGCGCAACGAGATAGACTTGGCCAATATGCTCACCACCCCCAGCGCCAAGGCAAGGCTGCATGCCCAGCAGGAAATTCTTCGCCGGGGAGGTTCGGGCAAGGAAGTCTTGGCTGTGGCCGTGGACAAGAAGCTCGCCCCCAGGGCACGTGTGGCCGCCATCTTCACCTTGAAACAACTACTCGGAACAAAGTCTCACAAGGATCTTCTCAAGCTGGTCGATGATCCCGCCGTGGCGGAGCATGCCCTGCGGGCCCTGGCCGACCGAAGAACTCAGGTCGACGGAATCCCCCAGGCCCCCTTTGCCAAGGCCCTCAAAAGCACGAATCCGCGCGTACAGGTAGCGGCCGCAGTGGCTCTCGGCCGTCTTGGCGACAAGTCGGCGGCTAAGGCCCTGCTCGCCGTTTCCAACCCCCCGGCAACGGACCCCTTGCCGGCTTTCCAAGCACCTGCCAAGGTGGATTCCGGGCCCCAGGGCGTTCACCAGAGCCCGCTTGTCGACGGGAACAAGGCACATCCATTCGACGTCGACGTCTCTGGCTGGAAGGAGCTCTACCTGACGATCGGGGATGGTGGCAACGGCGACGGCAACGACCACGGTGCCTGGTTTGAGCCGACCCTGGTCAAGAAGGACGGCTCCGTCATCAAGCTGACCGACCTCAAGTGGTCACAGGCCACTCAAGGTTGGGGGAAGACCGGTGTGGGCATCAGCCCGACCGGGGCGAAACTTGGCCGCTCGGACAAAAAACCCATGGCCTTTGGAATCGGTTCCCATGCGGTAAGCGTAATTTCCTACAAGAAGTTGCCCCCTGGGGTCATGCGATTCAAGTGCGTGGCCGGTTTGGCCGACACGCACCGGGGTGGACGGGTCCGTTTTTACGTCAGCAACAAGGTGATCAAGAAATTCGCCGGTGGTGGTAAAAAGCAAATCGTCGAAGGCCCGCACGCCTCTCCGAACTCGGCATCCATCCTCCCTCACGTCGCCCGCCAAGCCTTGGTTGCCCTACGGGCCGGGCCGGCCTGCGTGGATGCAATCGGCACGCCCAACCAAAGCGGAGCACTTATGGCCCTGCGCTATATGCATCACCCGGAAGCCGTCGATGCCCTCCTCAAGCGTTTCGAAAAGTCCCTCGAATCTGATACCAAGCAACGTATCGCAAGGAGTCTCGTCCGTTTGGCGAACAAGGAAAAGCCCTATCAGGGAGACACTTGGTGGGGCACCCGCCCGGACACCCGCGGCCCTTACTACTACCCGACTCCTTGGGAAAAGACCGAGGAAATCCACCGAGCTCTCGTCAAGGCGGCCAAGACGGGTGATCCCGCCACCCGCTTCGTCATTTCAAAGTTGGCCGAGAAGGATAGAGTAAGCATACCCGGACTGCCCAAGAGCGAGTGAGGGTCGAAGGGGTGACCGCTTCAAGGTTTTCATCCTTTCTGCCTCTAGGCTTGCTTGTCGCTGGTTTCCTGGCGGCCAAGCCCGAATCTCCCCAGTCGGAGATCTGGACCTTCGTAAGCATACCCGACTTCCTCAATTTCGACATCGAGTACCCACAGAAGGGATGGGAGGACGCCCTCGGGTTCATCGTGGGTTCCATGAAGAAGGAAGATCCGGCCTTTGCGATGGTGGCGGGTGATCTCGTGATGGGGCACTGGGGAAACAAGATGCAGGAAATCGACAAGTGGGCGGACAAGTATTATCCTGGTTGGGTCCAGCGTTTCAAGGATCACGGCCTCAAGGTCTACGCCGCCCTCGGGGACCACGAGATCAGGGACAACCCCTGGCGCGGTGCATCCGCACATGCGGTTCCTTTCTACAAGGATGCTTTTCGTCGACATCTGAAGATGCCCCTGAACGGCCCCGACCACATGAAGGGAACCGCTTTTTACTGGGTCCACAAAAATGCCCTGTTCGTGTCGGTGGACGTTTTCGAGAAAGGCAAGAGCAACCAGGGAGAGATCGCGGCCGGGGTGACGGGCAAGCAACTCGAGTGGTTCGAAAAAGTCCTTAGCGAAAACGGGCCCAAGGTGGACCATATTGTGGTTATGGGGCACACGCCCATCCTGCGGCCCGTACGGACCTTCAGTTCATCGGGCATGTTGACGGTCCAGGGACGCGACTCGGGTTTTTGGAAAGCCATGGCCAAGCATGGCGTCGACCTCTACCTTTGCGGGGAGGTGCATGCCGTAACCTGTACCCAGCGCGACGGCATCCAGCAAATCGCCCACGGTGGCTTGATCGGTCGCACCACCAAGCCCAACTACCTGCTTGTGACGGTGCACAAGGACAGGCTCGAGCTGGACCTCAAGGAGATCGAGCTAATCAACGGCAAGGGGCGGCTCTGGCAAAAGAACAAGAGCAAGGGTCCATGGGACACAATCACCATCACTGCGGAACGTAAAAAACAAGGCTTCACCTCGATCGGGAAAGTCACCATAAACAAAGAGGAAGGCGACAAGAAGTTCGAAACCCGAACCGGCTTCTTCATCGAGAAAAACAACCCCAAATAGGACTCCTAGCTCGCTACTAAGCTCACCACGATGAAGTTATTTTGCACAGTCACCCTTTGGCTCGTAACCCTCGCGCCCCTTTGCTCTCATGCCGTACCCGAGGGCGACCCACCAAACCATGGCCTGGTCGGGCTTCGTCCCTTGCCCCGAACTGCCGCCATGGATCATAGCCATAACCACGGTGGATCCTGGGCGGGCACACCCACTTTTGAAGAACAGAAAGGCAACTACCCATTCGTCGCCAACAACCTGGACTTGGTAAAAGGTTGGCTGGATGGAGACTTCAAGACAAAGCGGGTCTTCTTTGAACACTATTGGGGGCTGAGCGATGCCCGAGATGACTTGGATCCGAAAAAGAATTTGCTCATCCAAACAATCCGCAAATGGGAGACGCAAGGCGCCCGGGTGGACCATATTCTGATCTGTCGGGAGTACGACCTGGCCATACAAAGAGGGCACAAGGATGCCAAACCGGGTCCTTTCAAGGAAGACACGCGAATTCTTTACGAGAAGGATTTTGACGACATACGGGCCATGTTCAAAAGGGCCCACAAGATGAGCTTGATCAAACGCCGAAATTACAAGCTCATCCAAATGGTTCAGGAACCTTCCTTTTTCGCGAGGGACAAACGTTTTTTGCCGATCATGAAGAAGTGCGACGGGATCGCCTACGAGTGCCACCAGTTCAACCGCCACTGGCCCTTGGAAACGGGGTGGGGAAAACCCGAAAAGGTGATTCAAGGCGCCAAGTGGACGCTCGCTCAAGGCAAGGAATACGTTTTCTATTATGGTCCGATCCGTTGGAAAGGAGAGGTGTATTACGAGTTCATGGAAAGGGATTGGTTGCAAAAGTTCTGGAAGGCCGGACTTCCCAAGCACCACCCCAGAATGCATTACTATTTGAATACTTTTCCTCACGCAGATGGACGTGGCCGCCCCGTCGGACCGGAAACCGATCCGCACTCCGTTCTGGGTTTTACGAAATGGCTCATTGAGGAAATTACCCTAGCCAAGGAGTAATCTTCATCCTGAATATATCATGAGATCAACATACGCACACCTTGTAATCGGAATCCTTGCGCTTGCGACGACCGGCCTTTCCGTGGAGAAGCCCAACGTTTTGTTTCTGATGTCTGATGATCTCAACACGGCATTGAGCGGATTCGGGCATGCGCAGTGCAAAACGCCGGAGCTGGACAAACTAGCCGAGCGGGGCATGCGCTTCGAGAACATGCATTGCCAATACCCCGTTTGCGGGGCGTCGCGGGCGTCGCTTATGTCCGGACTCTATCCCTACACCAACGGCACGTTGGGCAATGCAGGCACCCTGCGGGGAAACATGCCGGACGTCGTGACGATGTCGCAGTTATTTAGAAAAAACGGCTACCGCGTCGGGCGTGTCAGCAAGATCTACCACATGGGCATCCCACCGGAAATCCTCGCCGGAACCGCAACCCGTGACGACCCGCGCTCTTGGGATGAGGTGGTCAACGTCAAGGCGCCCGAACAAAATGCCCCTGGCGAAAAGACGAACTGGTCACCCAAGAACAAGAGCTCGCAATCCTTTACGGGCGTGGTGGCCGAAGGCGATGATTTGGCGCATGCAGACGGGATGGCGGCAAGCCACGCCATCGACTTCCTCAAGCGCCACAAGGACAAACCCTTTTTTCTCGCCTGCGGCTTTGTACGGCCGCACGTCCCATTAGTTGCCCCGGCAAAATATTTTGACCGCTATGACCGCGATGCGATGATCGCTCCAGTAGTGCCGGAGAACGACCTTGAAGACGTGCCGGAGATCATTCGCAACTACAAGCGCAACAGCACATCCTACGGAGTCACGCCCGAACTGCACAAGGGCTTGCTCGAAGCCTACTATGCAAGCATTTCCTACATGGATGCGCAGGTCGGCCGCGTACTGGATGCACTCCAGGAGCTGGGACTTGCGGAGAACACCATCGTCGTGTTCACAAGCGACCATGGCTACCTGCTGGGGGAGCATCACAAGTTCCAAAAACAGCACTTGTTCGAGGAATCCACCCGCGTCCCCTTCATCGTCAGCGTTCCATGGATGAACAAGCAACACGGCAAGGCGACCAATCAAATTACCGAACTCCTGGACCTCTATCCAACCCTTGCCGACCTGAGCGGGTTAAAGGCCCCGAAGAGCCTTCAAGGCGCGAGCATGGTTCCGCTCCTCAAGAATCCTTCTGCCGATGAGTGGACAAAAGGTCTCGCCTTTACCATAAGCCGGAATGGGGGAGAATCGATTCGCACCCACAACTGGCGTTTTACGCATTGGGGCTTTGGCTCCGGGGGCATGGAACTGTATGACCTAAGGAAGGATCCCGGAGAATTCATCAACCTCGCCAAGAACCCCAAGTATAACAAGGCACTCAAAAAACTGAAGGCGCAACTGGAGTCCAAGCGAAGGGAGGCGGGCTATTCCGCCAAGCGGTTTGGCGGAAAGAAAAAGTGAGGGCCAAAACAATCCTTTTTCTTGCCGCCATCCTCATAACGGCAGGGCTTCAGGCGGATGAATCCGCAAAGGTTCCTTCTTCGAAGGAGGACTTTCATCTGTTCCTCCTGATGGGACAGTCTAACATGTCCGGAGGTGTGGGGTTAGCAGCCGGCGACAACCAGCCGGTTCCCCAGGTGCTGAAAATGCTTTATGCCAAAGAAGGGAAGGAACCCAAGTGGGCCCCCGGCGCTCATCCGCTTCATCCCAGACGACCCAACAAGAAAGCGCGTTTCGGGCCCGGCCTGTCCTTCGCAGAGGCTTACGTGGCCGACAAGCCTAGTGGGACGGTCGGTTTGATTCCGATGGCCTGGGGTGGCCGAAGCATCATGCAGCTCGGCAAAGGGTCTGAAATTTACGGCGATGCCATCCGTCATACGAAGTCCGCCATGCAAGTGGGGACTCTCAAGGGGGTGCTGTGGCACCAAGGGGAATCGGACACCGTCGAGCAAACGAGGACCGATGCCTATGAAAAGAGACTTCATCGGCTGATCGAAGACGTCCGGAAGGACTTGGGGAATCCGCAATTGCCCTTCATCGTGGGAAACTTGGCGGAGTTCTACGGCACCGGTCAGGATCACAAGGCCCCGGATCGGGTGGCTCGCATTACCAGGATCAAGGAGATCCTCAGAAGTTTGCCGAAGAAGGTGCCTAATACCGGATTCGTCGAATCCACCGGTTGCAGCCCGGCGGCCCGGGCCAAAGTACATTTTGACCGCAAGTCGTGTTTGCTCATGGGCAAACGCTATGCCAAAGTTTACGCCGACTTGTTTGCGAAACCATGAAACCTTTTCTCGCTTTCACACTCTTTTTCGCCGCCTTTGGCTTGGCAGCGGTTTCTTCGCTCCGGGCGGCCAAGCCCAATATCGTACTGATCCTTGCCGACGACATGGGCTTGGGCGACGTCTCCTGTTATCGGATGGGCGGGTTGGTCGAGACGCCGCACGTCGACAAACTGGCCTCCGAAGGTAGACGCTTTCTCGATGCGCATACCCCGTCCGGTGTTTGCACGCCCACGCGTTACGGACTTCTGACCGGCCGCTATGCTTGGCGTACACGGCTTAAGTCACGCGTACTTCAAGGGTATTCTCCGCCCTTGATTGCTCCCGACCGCGAAACGGTTGCCTCCTTGCTTCGGGCCGAAGGATACGCCACCGCAATCATCGGCAAGTGGCGCCTCGGGCTCGGTTGGCAAAAAAAGGACGGCACCCCTCTGCTTGACGCGCAAGGACACGGGACCCCCAAAGACATTGACGTTACCCGCCCGGTTACGGCGGGTCCCACTACGGTGGGCTTTGATCGTTGGTTCGGTTGTTCGGCATCTTGGGACATGCCGCCCTATGGATGGTTTGAGAACGACCGACTGCCCCGGGCCACTCATTTCGTGAATGCCACCAAACAGAAGGGCTGGCAAACGCGCCCCGGCTTGCGCGATCCCAAGGTGAACCTGACCGATGCCTTGCCCGCATTCGCCAAGCGGGCTCGCGAGGACGTACTTGCATTCGCCCAGGGAGACAAACCATTCTTCCTTTATATTCCGCTCACTTCGCCACATTCCCCCGTCGTTCCCAACAAACCGTTTCAGGGTAAGACGAATATTGGAAGCTACGGCGACTTCGTGGTCGAGACCGACTGGGTGGTCGGGCAGGTGATGAAGGCGGTCGACGACGCGAAGATAAAGGACAATACCCTCTTTATCTTCACCACCGACAATGGAGCCGCCCAATTCAGTCGCAAGACAAAGGGCGGCAAAACCCACCTGTCATCCGGACCGTATCGTGGACGCAAAAGGGATAACTGGGAAGGCGGTCACCGTGTTCCCTTCATCGCCCGCTGGCCCAGGGTGGTGGAGCCCGGCACCGTATCCTCAAACATTCTTTGCCTGACCGACCTCACCCGCACCTTGGTAGCCGTCGCAGGGGGCGAAATTACCCGGCACGGCGTGGCCGAGGACAGCTTCAGCTTTCTTCATGCCCTCAAGGAGGATGCCCGAGTAAGCGCCGTTGCGGGGAATTTGTTGCGTCGGGAAGCCACCGTGCACCATGGAAGCAGCGGTGAGTTCGCCATCCGAATAGGCGACTGGGTGTATCTTCACCATCAGGGATCGGGAGGGAACAAGTACCCAAAGGACAATAGTGGCCCATGGGATCATGCCGGCCAATTGTACGACTTGCGAAAAGACCCGGGGCAAACCACCAACCTGTATGCCAAGGAACCGGAACGCGTGAAGAGCATGCTGGCCGCCTTGGCGAAGATCATCCGCGACGGGAGAAGCTTCCCCGGCAAACCTCAAAAAAACGATTCCGCGGAAGTATGGAAACAAATCGAGGGCTGGGCGGATTAGAATATCTCTTCACCTTGTCCTTTGTACGAAGGTCCGGCTTCCCGAATAAAAGAACCGTACGAACCTTAGTCCCTCTAATGAAACTCATCCCATGCCTTCTTGCTTTGTTCAGTCTCCTTTGCTCTCCGCTCATTGGAGCCGATCGGACCAACGTGAACGTGGTGTGGATCGTCATCGAAGATGCATCCCCACATATCGGTTGCTATGGCGAAACCCTCATCAAGACGCCGCATATCGACCGGATGGCCCGGGAAGGGATTCGTTGCAAAAACGCCTTCGTCACTTCCCCGGTTTGTTCGTCCAGCCGCTCTGCAATGGTGAGCGGAATGTACCAGACCACTCTTGGGGTACACAACCACCGCAGCCAGACCTCGTCCGGCAAAGGGGGGGGCAACGCGGCCTATTACGACAGCTACAAAGTGCCAAAGGGGGTCAAGCTGATCCCCGAGCTCTTCCGGGATGCCGGCTACTTCGTCACCAACAAGAGCAAGACGGATTACAATTTTATTCCAACGAGCAAGCTCTATCACGGCAACGACTGGAAGAAGGCGCCTGCCGACCAGCCCATCTTCGCCCAATTCCAACTCAGTGGCGGAAAGAACCGCAAGGCGAAAAGCCATGCCGATCCCGAACAGGTAGTCCTGCCACCTTACTATCCGGATCACCCCGTCCTTCGCCAGGACTGGGCAAAGTATTTGGATTCCTGGGTAAAGACCGATGAAGAAGTCGGACGAATCCTGGCGGATCTCGAGAAAGCGGGACGCCTGGACGCGACCGCGGTCTTCCTGTGGACGGACCACGGCGTAAGCCACTTGCGCGGCAAGCAATTCCTCTACGAAGAAGGCATACGCATCCCCTTGGTCATCCGGTTGCCGAAGAAACGACGCGCATGCACGGTACGGTACGACCTCATCGAGCATATCGACGTCGCCGCTTGCTCCTTAAAATTGGCCGGCATCAAGATCCCCGGGAACGTCCAGGGGCGAGACTTTCTGGCCGATGACTACAAGCCGAGGAAATTTGTCTTCGCGGCCCGGGACCGCTGCGACGAGACGGTCGACGTCCTGCGTTGCGTTCGCGGTTCCCGCTACAAGTACGTCCGAAACTTCATGTCTCACGTTTCTCATGCCCAGCCCAGTCAGTACAAGGACGGCAAGAAGATCGTCCAGGTCATTCGCGGCCTGTACGAAGAAGGTAAGCTCAACGAGCAACAATCGCGACCCTTTCTTCCCCGCCGGCCTCCTGAAGAGCTCTACGACCTGCAGACCGACCCGCACGAACTGGTCAACCTGGCCACGGATCCCAAGCTTCGGGATCGGTTGGCCGACATGCGCATGGCGCTTCGCCAGCGGATGATTGAGACGCGTGACATGGGCCTGATCCCCGAACCGATCCTAGAGGACGTCGGGCGGGAGGCAGGGAACAAATACCTGGCTTTTCTCAAGAAGGACCGTGGCGAGCAAACGCTGCGCTTGATCGAAGCCATAACCGCCGGGGAATCAAACGACGGGGCCAAGTTGCTGGAATATGCAAAATCACCTGACCCGGCGACCCGTTACTGGGCGGCCGTATGGCTAGGGGTCAACAAGACGGCGGAAGGCAAATCCACGTTGCTGAAACTGAGCGCCGATCCCGTGCCCGTCGTCCGTGTCGCGGCGGCCCAGGCCTTGTGCAAATTCGGGGAACTCGGTCAAATGAAGGTACTCGTCGAACACATTGAGGACCCCAACCTGCTGGTCGGCATGTTTGCCCTGCGAGCCATCGAGGAACTCGGCGACGCCGGCAAAGCGAGCCGCGAAGCAATCGCCTCGGCCCAGAAGTCCAAATACGAATTCTCCCGACGCATCGCCCGACGCTTGACCACCAAGTGGCGTTGAGGATAGAAATTCTAGAGGCTTGGAGATAGTAATTGCATGAAAACATTTATGCCGCATTTGATTTTCTTTTTCCTGCTATCCTTGCCCATGGGGTTGTGGGCCAACGACAACTTCGAGATTCTCAAAAAGGCCAGGAAGATCGTCTTCTTCGGGGACAGCATCACCTATGGGGGCGAGTACGTGGTGTTTTTCGAGAGATGGCTCACGGTCAACCACCCGGAGCTCGAACCGGAGGTCCTCAACCAGGGCATCCCAAGCGAAACCGTTTCCGGCTTGTCCGAACCGGGACACTTGCGGCACGGTTTTCCGCGGCCCGATATGCACGAGCGCTTGGACCGCGCCCTGAAGGCCTTGAAGCCCGATCTGGTCATCGCCTGCTACGGCATAAACTGCGGAATCTACATGCCGCTCGACGAGGAACGCTTCGCCAAGTACAAGGAGGGCGTGCAACGCCTGAAAAACAAGGTCGAGGCACAGGGAGGGAAGATCATCTTCATGACCCCGCCGGTCTACGACAAACCCAACCCGAAGTTCGATTACGACGACGTTATGGCGGCCTACGCCAAGTGGCTGGTCTCGAAGCGCAAGGATGACTGGATGGTGATCGATTTGCATACCGTGATGAAAAAATCCCTCGCCAAAAAGAGGGAGAAGGATCCGAAGTTCAAGTACTCGCGCGACGGTGTTCATCCTGGAGGGGAGGGCCATGAACTGATGGCTCGGCAGATCATTGACTTTTTCGCCGTCAAACCAGCCCTCAAAGATCCCCATCCCAATGCCTATGGTCGCATGATGATGTTTTTGCGCGAGCGCATGCGGGTACAACGCGACGCCTGGTTGACCAAGATCGGGCACAAGCGTCCCATGCGTAAGGGCAAACCTTTGGCCGAAGCCGACAAGGTCGCGGCCGAGAACACAGAGCGCATCAAGCAAAACCTTGAGACCATCCTGAAGGCCAAGAAGTAACCTCTAACCGATACAGCCATGAAACCCTTCCTTTTCTTGTTCCTTATGCTTGCCCTCCCATTCCTTGGCTTCGGGGCCAAGGAAAAGCCGAACGTCCTGCTCGTCTCCATTGACGACTTGAACGACTGGGTCGGGTGCCTCGACGGACATCCGCAAGCCAAGACCCCCAACATCGACCGGTTGGCCAAGATGGGCACCCTGTTTGCCAACGGGCATTGCCAATCTCCGGTCTGCAACCCCTCCCGGGCCAGCATGATGACCGGTCGATATCCTCACACCACGGGAATTTACTTTCTCAGCCCGGATCTGGAAGAGGCTCCGGTACTCAAGAACGTCAAGACCCTGCCCGAGGTCTTTGCCGAGAATGGGTACAAGACGTTGGCGGCGGGCAAGATCTTCCATCGGAAAGACAAGCGCTTTTTTCAGGAATACCTGCCCACGGGCGGATTCGGTCCGCGCCCCAAGAAGAAGATTTCCCAACCGCATGGCCACCCCTTGTGGGACTGGGGAATCTTTCCGGACGACGACGACCTGATGCCCGATATGAAATGCGCCAAATGGGCCGTCCGGGAACTGAAGAAGAAGCACGACAAGCCCTTTTTCATGGGGGTCGGGTTCTATCGTCCTCACGTTCCGATGTATGCCTCCAAGAAATGGTTCGACATGCATCCGCGCGATCAGGTCAAGCTCCCCGCCGTGCGAAAGGACGACCTCACGGATCTCGGTCAGTATGCCATCGACCTGACCAACTTGAAGCACGTTTCCCCCACACACAAATGGGTCAAGGAGGCGGGCCAATGGCGGCACGCCGTGCAGTCCTACCTGGCCTCCGTGACTTTTGCCGATCATTGCCTGGGGCTCGTGCTCGATGCCCTCGATTCAAGTGACTATGCCAACAATACGATCATCGCCCTTTTCTCCGACCACGGCTTTCACCTCGGCGAAAAGGAGCGCTGGGCCAAACGCTCGCTCTGGGAGGATGGCACCCGTGTGCCCATCATCGTAACGGCCCCGGGATTCAAGAAGGGCCAGAGAAGCGACCGACCCGCCGAGCTCCTCGACCTCTTTCCCACTTTGCTCGAGTTGGCGGGCCTACCCGCTGACTCCTCTCAGGAAGGGCAGAGCCTGGCGCCCCTCATGAAGAATCCCAAGAAGGAGTGGAACCATCCCGCCATCACCAGTTTCGGGCTCGGCAACTACTCGGTGCGCAGCACACGCTACCGCTTCATCCAGTACTTCGACGGATCGCGCGAACTCTACGACCTAAGCCAGGATCCGCACGAGTGGAAGAACCTGGCCACCGACCCGAAAAACAAATCGATCATCGAGGAGCACGCGGCCCACTTACCCAAGAAAGAACATCCCATCCTGCCGGGTGGGTCGACCGGGCACAACGCGTACGGGGCGGCCAACGCCAAGATCGAGAAAGATTGATCCTCGGGCTAAGCCCGCATTAGAATTGCCGTGATGATTGGTAACCGAATCACCATCGCGTGGATTCTGACTGTTGCTTTGCTCCTCCTGTCAGGCGTGGCGGCAAGTGCCGTAGCGCCCGCCGGCTTCGAGCAAATGATCAAGCCTTTCCTGAAAAAGAACTGCATCCGTTGTCACGGGGAGAAAAAGCAAAAGGGAAAACTTGCTCTTCACGATGCCCCCGTTGATTTTGCCAATGCCAAGACCTCCGAATTGTGGCTTGAGATCCTGACTCAATTGACGGCTGCCGACATGCCCCCGCCGGACGAGGAAGCGCAGCCGTCGGATTCCGAACGGAACGCGGCCATCGAGTGGATTGATCGGCAATTGCTCACGGCGGGCTCGGGCGAGGCCTATCGCAAAAAGTTGCTGTCACCAGACTACGGAAACTGGGTGAATCACGAAAAGCTATTCTCGGGTGAAATCAAAACCCCTCCCTTTTCACCTTCCCGACTCTGGCGTTTCAGTACCGAGATTTTTGCCCACAAGGGTTTTGGCAAGGCGAAGAGCCCCTTCAGTTACGTCACCTCGGAGCGTGGAATCCGAGATTATGCGGCTTTGTCGATAGCGGATCAGAGCACGGTTCAAATGAAGATGATCGTGGCCGATTCATTTCTTTCGGACCGAGAAAGACGCGGCGATTTCAAGGAGTTTGCCGATGATAAGCCGGTACCCGAGGAGCAGACCCTTGTGGAGGTGATCCGGCGCGAGCATATTAGGGTGATCGGACGCTTCCCCAGAAAGGAAGAGCAGGAGAAATACCTTTCCTTTCTCAAGCAGAGCATCCAAACCGGTGGCAACCTGGACGGATTCAAAACGACGATCAAGGCGATGTTTCTGAGCCCGGAATCGATTTACCGGATGGAATTCGGCCGAGGTGATGTGGACGAGCACGGTCGCCGGCATTTGTCAATGGACGAGCTGGCCCATGCGATCGCCTATGCCTTGACGGATCATAGGCCGGACAACCATCCTTTCATTCGAGACGCCTGGCAAAAGGGGAAGCTGAAAACCAAAGAGGATGTGACCATTCTCGTTCGACAATTGGTGGAGGAGCAACTCTTGACGGGGCATTGGGACCGGAAGGACCTGCCGCGCATTGGGCGGTTCTTTGAACAGTTCTTCGGTTTTCATCGGGCGGGAACGGTATTCAAGGACAACGACAGGCGGAGCGCGGAAAAGATTAACCAATGGAATACAAATATGCTCATTCACGACGCCCGCATGCTGATTGAGCACGTCTTGAAGAAGGACAAGGACGTCATCGCCGAGTTGTTGACCACGAATGAGTACTTCATCGCCCATCCGGGCGACAACCAGTATGCCCGAGAGCATTACGATAAGAGAATCGCGGAGATCATGGATCCGGGTTACGTGGAAGCCCGCATCGAGCTGCGCAAAAAGCAGATCAAGGGGGATTTCAATTTTGAGAATATGCCCGAAAAGGCTGAGAAAGCACTGGTTGCCGCCCGAAGGGATGCCGAGAAAACCGTGGCCATGTATCAAGCGACGCTGGACAAGGGTATGCACCGCCATCCCAATTTTCCTTTCGAGGGAAAGAGGCGCGGCATTGCGGATCTTCTTTATATCGAGCCCTACAATTTGCCTAGCAATGGTCGCCATGGAGAACAAAAATGGGATTGGCCCATCGAGCAACCCTTGAAGATGCCCAAGGAGCAACGGGCCGGCTTGCTGACTCATCCGGCATGGTTGGCAGCCTATTCCCTCAATGAAGACAATGATCCGATTCACCGCGGGATCTGGGTATACAAGAGATTGCTGGCCGGGGTGCTCGGTGACGTCCCTCCGGACGTCGACGCGGCCGTGCCAACCAATCCTCACAAGACTCTTAGGGAGCGGATGGAGCCACTGCGAAACGAACGGTGCTGGAAATGCCACCGCAAGATGAATCCGCTCGGTGAAGCCTTCGAGATCTTTGATGACTGGGGGCGCTACCGGACCCATCACTACTTTGACGAGAACGGGAAAATTTACATGCGTCGCGACAACCAGTTCGACCGCAAGCTCAAAGAGGGAAAACTGACGGCCCGCAAAGTAGACGCATCCGGAGAAATTGCCTTTTCGGGAGATCCGCAGATCGATGGGAAAGTAAAGGATGCGGTCGAAATGATGAACCGATTGGGGCGTTCGGATCGGACCCGTCAATCGTTCATCCGTCATTTGTTCCGCTATTTCATGGGTCGTAACGAGATGCTGAGCGACTCAAAAACCTTGATCGAAGCCGAAAAAGCCTATGTAGATAACGGCGGTAGCTTCAAAGCTCTCGTTGTCTCATTGCTCAGTTCCGATTCCTTTCTATACAGAAGATAGCCATTCTTTTTAATGATATACAAAAGACGTCAATTTTTTCGGAACGTCTCTGTTGGAGCAAGCGCTCTGGCCATGGCCCCTTTCCTCCATTCCGTTCGCGTTCATGGAGCCGGGAAGGAGACCGCCTTGCCGAAGCGTTTCGTCTTCGTGGTAAAATCATCCGGAATCGACAAATTCAACCTTGTTCCCGAAGGCCTTGAAAATCACTTCGTCAATCCGGACGACGGGAAAAAACTGGGAAACCGGGGACGGCGAGAAGGACCTCTCGTAAACGTTGGACTGTCGGATCACAAGCTGCCGGAAAAACTGGCCGCATTGGAAACCTTCAAAGACCGCCTTACGATCATTCAAAGTTTGTCCGGGGTAGGCTTCCGGGGAAATCACACCAAGGGATTCGGAACCCTTTCCCTTCACGATTCGGAAAAGGTCGCCGTTGCCCCGACGCTGGATTGTCTGCTCGGGCAGCATCTCTCCACCGGTCCTTATCCTATGTATGGGATGGCTATGAACGGGCAACTCCTCGAGTCCGCTGGTTGGAAACCCGAGGACTCCTATTGCTACCCCAACCTTTCCGCCTACGGAGCCGCCAAGCCCGTTGCCTACCAGGGTTCCCCCGAAAAAGCCTTTCTCGAACTCTTCGGCGCCGTCGTCGCAACCCCCCAGCAACTGGAAAAGAAAATCGCCCTAAACGGAAGTCTCATGGACTTCCTGACCGAGGACGCCCGGCGGGTGGAGAAGCAACTGTCCGGGGACGACAAGGAACGCTTTGCCCTTTACATGGATTCGTTCGATTCTCTCCGCAAGATCGAGGAAAAGAAAGCCGCCCTCACGGGCCGCATTAAAAAGCATGCTCCAAAAAGAACGGACCGCTTTGACTCAACCACTCCCTCGGCCCGGATCGAATCACACTTTGAGATCGCTTCCGCCGCTTTGGTCGCCGGACTGACCAATGTGGTCACCCTGCGTCCGGACACCCTGGGCGTAAAGTACTCCGAACTCGGCCTCTCCAATTCAGTCCACGCCCTTGGTCACCTTCAGGATAACAAGGCTTCCAATGGCTGGACGGGGCATCAGGCCCGCATGGAAGTTGAGAAACTGCACTTGAAGCATATCGCCAAAATGGCAAAGAAGTTCGAGGGCATCCCGGAGGGGAATGGCTCGATGCTCGACAACACGATGATCGTCTACATGTCCTGTTCTTCAGGGGACCATCATTGCGCCGGACATGATTGGCCGACCATTCTGTTGGGAGGCATGGGGAAGAAACTGCAGATGGGTCGCTATCTCGAGTACCCCAAGTATGGCGGCAAAGGGCACCGCACGGTGGGCAACCTTTACCTTTCCTTGATGCAGGCCGCGGGAATGAAGACTTCCGAAACCTTCGGTCAAATGGATTCCAACCTCAAGGATCTCGACCTCGAGGGACCGCTCGGGGAATTGATGGTTGGCTAGAAGAATCAGGTTCATTTTATGAGTATGAATATGCGGCCATCACGCCGGCTTCTGAGGGGGTTCGGAACCTTGATCGCTTTTGCCTCATGCATGGCCCATGCGACCGGGCAGAAAAATGAAATGCCGAGGGAGAACGTCGTCGAGTTTCCCGCCATCGGAGAGAAACTCTGCCTCCACAATCTCTTTCAGTCCAACATGGTGCTGCAACGGGACAAGCCGATTCCAGTCTGGGGCTGGGCCAGCCCAGGGGAGAAGGTCAGCGTAAGCTTTGCTGGTCAAACCAAAGAGGCCAAGGCGGAGAAGGACCGGATATGGAAGGTCAGTCTTTCCGCCATGGAGGCCAATGCCGAACCGCAAACCCTTACCGTCCACGGCAAGGATGCAAAGCTCACCCTGGAAAACGTCCTAATCGGCGACGTCTGGGTCCTCGGTGGACAAAGCAACATGGAGGAACCCCTTCAACACGTGGAGAACGGTCAACTGGAAATCGTCTCCGCCAATTATCCGGGTATCAGAATTCTTACGGTGCCCGCTCAGAACGGACCCACGATACAGAAGGGTTTTGCCCGCCTGCATGAATGGAGCAACTGGTCGGGCCGTCATTTTCGCAAGGGGGACTGGGACGTCTGCTCGCCGGAAATCGCCCGTGAGCTGTCCGCCATCGGTTATGTCTTCGCCCGCCGCCTGCATATGGCCGCTCAGATGCCCATCGGGGTAATCGATGCCTCTCGGGGAGGCACAACCGTCGAGACCTGGACGCCCATGCCAGTCCTGAAGAAGATCGAGACCCAGGAGGTGAAGGGGCTACTTGCCGAGTGGGAAAAAAAGGTCGCAGAGTTCGATCCTCAGAAAGATTTGGAAAAACGGGTCGAGAATCATCACAACTGGGTCAGGAATATGAAGAAGCAAGGGCGGGAAATCCCCAAGGGGCGGACCGTTCCCACCGACCTGCGGCCCGGACCGGCGATGGATCAAAACCGTCCTGGCAACTGTTTCGCGAGTATGATCGCTCCGCTCGCCGGGTTGTCGGTCAAGGGGGCTATTTTTCACCAAGGCTACAACAATGCAGGGGGAGGATCAGCCGGGGCGGACATGTATTACCAAGTCTTCGGCAAGATGATAACGGCTTGGCGGGATGCTTTCAACGATCCCCAAATGCCTTTTGGCATCATATCCCTTTGCACCGCCGGGGAGCCTCAGACTAGGGACGACTACCTTGAAAAAATGGTCAACGGTGGGATTTACATCCGCGAGGCTCAGTACAAGACCTTCCTGGATTTCCTAAAGGCGGGAGACGAGCATATCGGCTTTGCCAGCAGTTTCGACAAGCGCCGTTCCTGGTACCACCCCCAACTCAAGGTTCCTGTGGGCGAGCGCATTTCGCGCTGGGCTCTGGCCACCCAGTACGGGTTCGATAAGGACATCAAATGGAAACCGCCCATGTATACCGAGATGAAGATCGAGGAGGGAAAGATCATCCTCAAGATGGATACCTGGGTGCGGCCCGTCACGGATGGTCCCATCGTGGGTTTTGCCATCGCCGGCAAGGATCGTCGCTACCAGCCTGCGGAGGCGGAATGGCTGGTCACGGGCAAGGACCAGCACAACCGGCCCAAGCATGACCGCAGGGTCATCGTGCTATCCAGCCCGCACGTTCCCGAGCCCATCCATTTCCGTTATGCCTGGGGACGCAACCCGATGGGTAACCTCCAGTCGGCCGGCAACAACGACCTGCCCTTTGCCACCCAGCGCAGCGACGATTGGAGAATGGAAAACGTTCCCGTAAAATTAACCGGATTCGACGACCTGCCACCCAAGGATTTTGCCCGACGGGCCAACCACGAATCCAAAAAGGCTCTCCAGTTGGATGACCTCGGGCGCCGCCTTGCTGAAGCACAAGCCCTGATCGACGAGCACAAGGAAGAGTACGAAAAGAAACGGGAGACGGAACGCAAGAGGGCGGAAGAACGAAAATAGCCTGCAAGAATGAGGAAACGAGGCTCTTGGAGGCTAAAAGCGTATTTCGCAGTTTGGGAGAGCCTTCCTTAGCATGGCTTTCTGATCGGACGGGATGGGATTGGCCTGAAGGTCCAACTCTATCAGGTTGGTCAATTCAGTCAGCGGAGTGATGTCGGATATATTGTTCATTCCTAGGGTTATCTTGGTAAGATTGGTCAAACCTGCCAATGGCGTAAGGTCAGTGACTTGATTGTCGACAATCGTCAAGGCGGACAACTTCGACAACTTCGCTAGCGGCCGGAGATCGGATACATTGTTCGAGACTAGACTCAAATCGGTCAGGTTGGTCAAACCTGCTAATGGCGAAATATCAGTAACTTGATTGCCCTGAATCGACAAGATGGACAAATTAGTTAACTTTGCCAGTGGTTTTAGGTCGGTAACCTGATACCCCGACAAGTGAAATTTGGAAAGTTCGGTAAATTCCGCGAGCAGTTTGAGGTCCAAGGTGGAGTCCGGGTATAACTTCTTCAGAATCAGCTTTGTGGCACCGCTTTCCTTCGCTTTGCGAATCTTGACTGATGCCGGTTCTCTATGCTCTTTCAAACTTTGGCCTCTTCTTATCTCATCCCGAAAAGCATAAACGGATTGGGCTGAACGGCTCAGTGTTTGTCTGCTTTCGCCCTGAATGCGATGGCTTTCATGGGCCAAGGTAGATCTGTCGTGCTCTTCCTGCCGCTGCATCCATGCTATCACGTGATCCCACAGAGGCCGGATGTTCCGATTCAATTCCTCGCGAGCACCATCAAAACGCTTGGGTTCCCTTTTTAGGAAAATGGAATCCTTGACCCCTTGCAACAAACCCGTCCTAATTTCTTCAGGAAACACAGCAATATTTTTTCTGTCTTCTTCCGACATGGTCTCAAGAACCTTGGCGACGTCTCCCTCGAAATCCTTCGCATCCAGAGGAGTGGTGGAAGGTGGGAATATCCTCTCGACTTCACGCCCAGCTTCAAAGGTTGTTCTGTGAAACACCGTTCCATTTTTTCGGTAATAAATCCGGGTTCCGTTTCCATCCTTCAGGATGATTTCACATCTCTTCTCTAATTCCCCATGCCCTGACATCAAAGTCCACTTACCATCCCACCTACGGCCATCTTTCCATTGTTGTTGTGATACTAATTCCCCGGTTTGATCCCATTCGGTCCAAGTCCCGTCTCGTTGAAAGTTCTTGTAGTTTTTCTCACTGGATCGCTGCCCGTTTTCGTGCCACGAAGTCTCAACCAATCTGTCTTTCGCGTAGGTTGCTTGATAAGCCTTATTTCCGTTCTCGTGCCAACGGAATATCGTAGCGTCTAAGTTTAAACGAAATTCATATATCTTGGATCCATTCTCGTCCCAGACAGTCCAGAGCCCTTCTGGTTTGCTGTCCTTGATCCTGCCTCTAATTCTTTTTTGCCCGTTTTCATGCCATCCGGCCTGAAGGCCATCCGGTCGGCCATCCCTGAATTGGCTCAAGGAACAGATTTTGCCGTTGTCGTGGTCAATCCTCCTCCAGCCCGTCTTAACCTCGTCACCGACCACAGCCTCATCGAGAATGCTCTCGAGTACTTTAGGATCATCCAAGTCCAGGTCTTCGTAAGCTTGAGGTTCGTTGTCGGAGGGGAACTCTGATTCTTGAGGAAAACTTGCCCCATCTGCGACCGAAGTCTCGTTCGGGTCAACACCTGCCGAAGTATTTTGGTCTAGGGTCTTGTTCTCCTCGCCACAGCCAGCAAGAAAAATGAGCACTAAAAAAACACAGTTCGCTTTTTTCATATATTGAGCCTAATCCCAGATGAAGGCCCTGACCATTATAAGGTTTGGCTAAATTTGTAACCTTTTTATAACCCTATGCTTATCCGCCGTTCCGCCCGATTACCGGATAAAGAACGATCTTACGGTAGCGGACCGAGGTGTGGTCATCACCTTGCAGGTGTAGCGGCCCGGGACGGGTGACGTCCGATTGAAAGGCTCCGTTGGTGTTTCCGATCACCGGTTGGTTGTCGATCACCTTCTCCCCGTTCAGCACGACGGTGGCGTGGCGGTCCACAATGGTGATCTCGTAGCTTTGCCATTGGCCTCCCGGTCTGCCCGCGTTCTTGCTCGGCTTGACCCGGCTGAAGATCGCCCCGACGCCTTGCAGGCCCTGCATGCGGCTATCCCGATCGACCACTTGAGACTCGTAGGCTCCGCGTACGTAAATTCCGCTGTTTCCTCCGGGCGGAACGTTGAATTCGACGGTCAGCTTGGAGTCTCCGAAGACCCGCTCCGTTCTAAGGTTCCCATAGGGAGCGAAGGCATCGAAGGTCTTCTTGGGCCTTTCGTTTACCAGTTCTCCATTCTTCACTTTCCAGCCGTTGATCTTTTTTGGGTTGATGAGTTTCCATCCCATCAGGTCGACCCCGTTGAACAGGTGGATGGGATTTCCGAACTTCACCTTGGAATGATCGGGTCGGGGTGGTAGGGGAGGCAGGCGTTTGCCGAGGTAGACAAAGGGTTGCCTGCCGGGAATTTTCATCACCACCCTCATGTCATCCCCTTTGACGGATGCCTCCAAATCGAGCATTTCCCGCTCGCCGGTATAAGGTCCGCCGGGATACTCGGGCGGACCGATTCTCAGGACCCGACTGAAACTCAGCTTTCCATCGGCATACCGGAGGCTTTTGATCGTCTTGGGTTCCCCCACCGTCCAGAGCTGCCCGCTCCATTCCCCCTCGTTTAGCTCCAGCGCCATCCAACCAGCGGCCCCTTGCTCATTTCCAAGGCCCAGTGCCCGGCAAAGGCCTTTTGCTCGTCAGTACTTTCTTGTCCAGCCGCCTGACTAATCATCATCAGGCTAAAAACAACCGCTATCGATTGGAGCGCTTTCATTGGAGAGAGTAAATAGATTAGGCTCCTTCTTTCAATCAATCATGCTCTGGAGTTGATACGGTTCTTGCTTAGCCGATCATTCATACCTAACCTTTTTTACTCAGGCCCATGCGATTCTTACTCCACTCATTCGTTGCCCTCGGTCTTTTCGCCGTGCCTTCCCTGGCCGAGAAAAAGCTTCCTAACTTCGTATTCTTTCTCGTGGATGACCTAGGGTGGGGTGATCTAGGTTGCTACGGTTCCGAGTTCCATGAGACCCCGCACCTCGACAAATTGGCGGCAGAGGGCATGAAATTCACCAACGCCTACTCCGCCTGCACCGTGTGCTCGCCCAGTCGGGCAGCCATCATCACGGGGCGCTATCCGGGACGTCTCCACCTTACGGACTGGATCACCGGACACCGGCGGAAAAACCCAAAGCTTCTTATCCCGAAGTGGAAAACCAAGATGGATCACGAACTAACCACCTTGCCGGAAGCCTTGCAGGAAGCGGGTTACCGGACGCAATTCACCGGAAAGTGGCACCTCATGCCGATCGGGAAGCCCGACTTCAAGGAACATTACCCGGAAAATCACGGCTTCGATATCAACGTGGCCGGGCGCGAATGGGGTCAACCCAAGGGGCGTGGCAAATATTTCTCGCCCTTCGGCATGCCGAACCTAGACGATGGAGAGAAAGGCGACTTTCTGACCGACAGGTTGACCGATGAGGCGGTGAACTTTGTCAGGGAGTCCAAGGACAAGCCCTTCCTCCTCTATTTTTCTTATTACACGGTACACGGACCGATCATGGCAAAGCCCGCCTTGCTGGAGAAATACAAGAAGAAGGCCGCGGGCTTTGAAAAGCGGAAAAACGAACGGGTCCATCCGGCCTACGCGGGCATGATCGAGAGCCTGGACGAGAGCGTGGGTCGCGTTCTGGCTGCGCTCAAGGAAGCGGGAGTAGCCGATGACACCGTGGTCATTTTCACTGCGGACAATGGTGGCACCTCCGAGCAAAGCTCGGGCGGTTTGCGCGGAGCCAAGGCCCTGTCCTACGAGGGGGGGACCCGCGAGCCCGCACTTGTGAAGTGGCCAGGCAAGGTGAAGCCGGGGTCGGTTTGCGAAGTGCCCGCCATCGGGATGGATTTCTATCCCACCATGTTGGAAATGGCAGGCTTGCCGGCACGGCCGAAGGAGCACATGGACGGTATAAGCCTCGTCCCTTGGTTGACCAACGCTTCCCGTTCACCCACCCGTGAATCACTCTACTGGCATTATCCCCACTACCATAAGACCAAGCCTTATGGGGCAATACGTAAGGGGGATTGGAAACTGATCGAGTTCTTCGAGGAAGGAAAGCTCGAGCTTTACGACCTGAAGAACGACCCTTCGGAAAGCAACGACCTGGCCGATTCCAATTCCAAGAAACGCGAGGAATTATTGGCCGACCTGCGCAACTGGCGCAAATCCGTCGATGCCCAGATGCCCACCCTTAACCCGAACTATGGCAAGACATCCCTCGCCCCAAAACCGAACAGGCGGAGCGGAGAGCCGACCAAGCCCGTCTCGACGCCTTTGGGAAAGGTCTCCGCCTCGAGCTACCAGTTTGGAAATCCGCCTGAGAACGCCTTGGACGGCAAGGCCGGTACGCGCTGGGCGGCTTCCGGCGAATCCGTGCCTCAGTGGTGGATGCTGGAGTTTTCGAAAGCCCGCCCTTTGACCGGCGTCGAAGTTCGCTGGAAGAATCCGACTTGGTACAGTCACAAGGTAGAGGTTTCCGATGACGGCAAGAAATGGAAAACGGTTTCCGATGCCTCCGGCAAAAAGACAGTTCCCGCACAGTCCGAACATTCCTTTTCCGCCCAAGCCAAGTTCCTCCGCGTCAGAGTGGATGCGCTCGGCTCCGGGTGGACCACCTTCACCGAATTGAAACCCCTGTTCAAAGCACAATGAAACTTATCTTCATAGCTTTGTTGGCTTTGTGTCTGTGTCTTGCTGGGTGTGGTGAAACTGACGAAGCCCCTAACAAGTCTAAGCCGAAACCTCCTCCGATTAAGCCCGGCACTGTCCTCTGGGAATTTAAAACGGGACATGTTTTACGCTCCTCCCCCGCCATCGGTTCCGATGGCACGGTTTACATCGGGTCAAATGACAAAAAGTTCTATGCCATCAATGGCAAGACCGGGATCAAGCTATGGGAATTTGAAACGGGAAGTTTTGTGGACTCCTCCCCCGCCATCGGTTCTGATGGCACGCTTTACGTCGGGTCAGAGGACTACAAGCTCTATGCCATCAAGACTGAGAGCCTTGGCCTAGCCAAAAGCCCGTGGCCCATGCGTGGCCAAAATGCCCGGCATACTGGTCGTGCATTGAAGAGATAGGCGACCTTCAAACCTTTAATTGCCTGCAGTTGCAAGCCTATGAACAAAGAATATTTAACGAAATGAAAAAACATCCCAAAGACTTCCTAAACGACCAGGAAATGTACTGTCAGTCCTCCCTCATAAGCTATTCTCTTTTGTACGGCTCAATGCGTGTCGCCTTCTTCGCCTTAGGGCTATGCCTCTCCGCAATGGGGGCGGACATGAAGCAACCTGACATCGTGGTGATCATGGCCGACGATGCGGGGTACTCCGACTTCGGTTGCTACGGCGGGGAGATCGAGACGCCGGCACTCGACAAGCTCGCCTACAATGGGTTGCGGTTCTCGCAATTTTACAACACGGGCCGGTGCTGCCCCTCCCGGGCCGCCCTCTTGACCGGGGTCTACCAGCATCAGGCGGGCATGGGCCATATGTCCAGGGACCGGGGAATTCCAAGCTATAGCGGAACCATCCTGCCCGACGTTCCGACCTTGGCCGAGCGCCTCCGCAAAGGAGGCTACCGCACCATGATGACCGGCAAGTGGCACCTCGGCACGGAGCCCAAGCAATCGCCCATAGCCCGTGGCTTCGACCGGTTCTACGGAACCCGCAACTTCATCGATTCCTACTTTACGGTGCTGCGCAATTGCCAGGTGTACCTCGACGACAAGGAGGTGCTGCCGGCAACCGAGACCCCGGTCAATCACCTGCACCCCAACCGGGAATGGTACACAACCGACGTCTTCACCGACTATGCCCTTCACTTCATGGACGAATCCTTCGAGAAGCATCCCGACAAGCCCCTTTTTCTCTACGTCGCCCACAACGCTCCTCATTTCCCCCTGCATGCCCGTAAGGAAGACACCCAAAAGTACCGGGGACGCTTCAAGGACGTGGGATGGGACAAGCTCCGCCGGCAACGCTACGACCGCATGGTAAAGATGGGATTGATCGACAAGAAGTGGGCCTTGTCCCCATTGGACGTTCCAAAGTGGGAAACCTACGACGAGAAGATGCGCGACGAGCTCGACTTCAAGATGGCTCTCTACTCGGCCATCATCGACCGGATGGACCAGAACGTCGGGCGCATCGTGGACAAGCTCAAGGCCGCCGGGCGACTGGACAACACGCTCATCCTCTTCCTCGTGGACAATGGCGTGCCAGGAACCGGGGTGCACGACTGGCGCGGACTGTTTGCCAAGAACGACAGGAATCCCGAAACCCGGGTGGACAATTACGAAGAGTGGGGAAGACTGGGTGGTTGGACCTCCAGCTCGGGCAGAGGATGGGCCAACCTGAGCAACGCTCCTTTCCGGATGTACAAGCGCTATACCCACGAGGGCGGGGTGGCCACCCCCCTCATCGCGCATTGGCCGGCCGGCTTCAAGGCCAAGGGCGAGTTGCGCCATGCCCCCAGCCACATCATCGACGTCACGCCAACCTGCCTCTCGGCAGCCGGTCTTTCGGTCCGGGGAATGGAAGGCAAGAGCCTCTTGCCCGTATTTGCCAAGGATTCCAAGACGGCCCGTACCCTCTACTGGGAACACGAGGGCAACCGGGCCGTCCGCAAGGGAGACTATAAGCTCGTCGCCGCCCACGATACCCCTTGGGAACTCTATGACATGAGCCAAGACCGCAGCGAATTGAAGGACCTCTCCAAAAGCATGCCTGGCAAGGCCAAGGAGCTGCGTCTTCTTTACGAGGCCTGGGCCAAGCGGGTAGGGGCCCTTCCTTGGGAGCAGGTTCTCGTAACAAGGAAAAAGAAAATCAAGAAATAAGTTTTCAGCTATAGTTAAGAGTGTGTTGATACAATAAACGCAGAAAAATTCCTACAGCACCCATAAATAGTTCGTGACAAAGAATAATAAGGAGGAGGCATATAAAAGGATGCCAGCATTCTATAACGAGGGAATAGCTTTTTTCAGCGAAACTGACGACTATATTGAAAACTATGAGAAAATAGCGAAAGATCATCTTCAGCACCAAGAAGGCACTGGGGAAAACCCATTCATTCCTGAAGATGTTTGGAATGAAATCGAAAGGGGTACTAGGATTTTGGTTAACAAGTATCTGACCAGTGATTCCAAAATATTGGATGTGGGCGTCGGGTTGGGAAGACTCCTCCAAGATATCGAGATTCAGAATGAACAGAAATTTGGAATGGACATAAGTTTAGTCTACCTACTTGAGGCTAAGAAAAAAGGCATAGAGGTATGCTTCTCAAAGATAGAAGATATGCCATACCGCGAATCTTTTTTTGATCTTGTCGTATGCACCGATGTTTTAGAGCATGTAATAGACTTGAATTTGTGCATTAATAAAATCCTTTCTGTATTAAAAAGTAACGGCTTTTTAATCATACGAGTACCGTACAAGGAAAACTTGCGTCAATATACAATGCCGGAATGCCCATACGAGTATGTTCATTTACGAAATTTTGATGAAGATAATCTAAATCTGCTTTTTACTAAAATATTCGGGTGTAAATTCCATGAGCGGACGTTTTCTTGGGGGACGCCGTCTGTAAATTCCCTTATCCATTCATCTGGCATTCGATTTTTGGACAAACTAAAAGTGAGTCTATTCAAAAGGCTTAAGAAATTTGTTTCCACCTCTAGTTATCAGAGTATTTTAAGCAAACGCTTTCATCCGGTTGAGTGCAATTATGTAGTGAGCAAATCCAGAAACCTTTGAAATAACCTTTTCACCCCTCCAAGTTTTTTTGATAGCCTATCTTAATATTGACTCTCATACCTAAGGTTGTGAAGTTTGAAGGAAATGCGCTTTTCACGTCGTAATCTGCTCAAGGGCTTGGCCTTGGGTTCCGGCTCCATGCTCCTCCCGACCATGGCCCAGCGCATCATGGCAAACGCGGAGGGAAGGACCAGCGCGCCGCGCTTCGTCTTCGTGATCCAGAGCAATGGCTTCGACGCAGTGCAGGCTTGCCCGGACGGCATCCCCTTCCAAAAGTACGAGGACCGCGAAAAATTCGAGGACATAGACCTCTCGGAACACAAGTTGCCCAAGGGTCTGGCGCCTCTCGAGGAACTCAAGTCCAAGACTACCATCCTGCAAGGCCTCTCGGGACGCTGCACGGGCGGCGGACACTCGACCCATGGTGGGTGCATCGGGCTCTACCGTACTTCGGGCGCCAACACCTCCCCCCAAAGCATCACCATCGATTACCAGCTGGGGCAGGCCAAGCCGGGCATCCTGCCTTGGGTTGGGGTAGGCATGGCCTCAGGAGCCCAGGATGCCCTGATGAACATTTCCGCACGGGCGGCCCACAAGTCCATGCCCATTATCCTCAAGCCCGAGAAGGCCTATAATGCCTTCTTCAGCGTGGCCGCCGGCGGAGACCGGGAAAAGAACTTTCATCTCAAGCGCAACCTGCTCGACTACATGGTCGGCGACGTCAAAAAGACCCGCACGGCTCTCGGATCCTTGGCCGGAGAAGAGCTCGATGCCTACCTGAGCGCCTACGACCAGCTGGCCGCCCGGCAGTACAAGTTGCTCGAGAATAAGGAAACCCTCAAAAAAGCGGCCCCCAAACTGGACGACCGCTTTACCTCAGAGGTCGCCACCCAGCGCCTGGAGGCCCAGTTCGAGCTGGCCACGTCCTCTCTGGTCGGAGGCCTCAGCAACGTCGCCACCATCACCTCAGCAGCAACCGAAATCAACGCCCAGCCCTACTTGGGCATTGGAGTCGACCTCAGCAACCATGCCTACGGTCATATGGGCGGTAACAAGCGCGACGCCAAGGGCGTGCCTCATTACGAGAAGGTCCGCAACTGGCTCTTCGGCTTGATCGCCAGGATGGCCAAACGGCTCGAGGAAACCCCGGAGGGGACGGGTAATATGCTGGACAACACCCTCATCGTCTACATGAGCGATGCGCCCGACACCCACCACTCAACCGGATACGAGTGGCCTCTGGTCATCGTGGGCAACCTGAAAGGCAAGATGAATCTGGGAGGCCGCTACCTCAACTTCCCCGGCTACGGAAAACCGGGCCACCGCACGGTAGGCTGTCTCTATAATTCCTTTCTTCGGTCCGTTGGAACGAACCAGGAAACTTTCGGCCGCATCGACCCCGACCTCGACCTGCGGGCCATGCAAACCGGTCCTCTTGCCGAACTCATGGCCTGAACCTAAGCCGGCGTAACCCCGATGAGACGCCCGGTCAGCTACCTTCTCTTTTTTTGCCTCTCCGGCATGCTGGGCGCGACGTCGGCAAAATGGACGGAGCACCGCCGGGCCCTGTTAGTCCATATCGGTGACGACAAAGCGCATGCGGAAAAGATCAGGCAGCTGGAAAAAAACCTCCAGTCCAAAGGCTTCGTCACGCAACTTATCGGAAAGGATCCAAAGTCGGATGGGGTGACCTACGAGAAATGGGTCCGCAGCATACCCACCATGGGGGTCAGCGTGTTCTATTACCTGGGACGGCTGGAGACGGAGAAGAGCCCGGATGGGAAGAGCGTTTGCCACTCGATGCAGTTGGGTGGATACAAGGTGTTGCCGCCGGCCCGCGATCCAAGCTTGGGGCGATCGAGGGCGGAGGACAAGCCATGGCTCAGCCTGGAGCGCTTGTCCCAGAAATTGAACTACAACGTGGCCCGCGCCAACCTGGTGGTGATCGATTGCCTTGGCATCGACGACAAGGCCAAGACGGGGAAGTCGAAAGCGGACCTCTTCGCACAGGCCTCGGGGCAGTTCCGGGGTGAATTGTTTTCCAGTTTCTATCCGGGAAAGGCCGCCTTTCATCCCAGCTTGGAAGCACCCTCGTACGGCCCCTTCATGGCCGATGAATTAATCAAGTCCCTGCAGGAGGACGGTCCGCTCACTCCCCGTATCGACAAGCTCGGATACACGGTGACCCCTCGGGACAAGACCTTTGAGTTAAAACACGAGGCGGCCGAGGTATGCTCTCCGCCCGAGGCGTTGCGCGAAGGACGCTTTGCGGGGGACCAGTGGGTCGACCAAAACGGATTCTGTTTCGTCTGGTGCCCGGCGGGAACCTTCCGCATGGGAGACCAAGCGTTCGAGGACGCTCAACCGGTTCAAGTCACCCTTTCGAAGGGCTTTTGGATCGGCAAGTACGAGGTGCTGGGCGACGAGGCCCACCTGTTCAATGCGGGCGGCCAAAAGTTGGGCAACCGTTACGCGAAGTTCCTGCCCCCGAGCATCGGCAGCGTGGACAAGGTGGCTCCCGAAATGCGGAAGTGGCAAAAATACTTGGCCGAGAAAGACATGGCCTACGAGGGTTGGACCTATGATTATCCGACGGAAGCGGAATGGGAATATGCCTGCCGGGCGGGTAGCCGGGCCGGGTACCCCGCGGCCATCAAGGATTTGGGGAAGTATGGAAACTTCGCCGACCGTACGCTCTACGATGACCGTGAGCTCGTGCACTACGTCTACGCCTGCCGGGAAGCGGACGATGGATACGGCCGGGTATTCGCCCCCGTTGGCCAGTATCTTCCGAATCCCTGGGGCATACACGATATGCTGGGTAACCTGGCTGAGCTGTGCTCCACCTACTATTTGGACAAGCTGAGCCCCGGGACCGATCCCAATTTTCAGTCGCTTCCTGCCCCCAGAGGCTCGCGTCACCGGGTGTCGAGGGGCGGTTCCTGGTGCAGTCCTCCGGAGTATTTGCACGTCGCCTTCCGCAACGCCTTTACCGGGACCCAGACCCCGCACATCGGGATGCGCCTGGTCTTGAGACGGGGGGAAGGACTAACTCGGACGAGAACCGAGATCTCCAATGCCCTGCAGGCCAAACTGGATGCCGAGAAGAAGGCCCGCGAGAAAGAAGGGAAGGAATGATGATTTTGCGCAATTGTCTTCTCTTGATTGCCTTCGTGACGGGTGCGGAGGCCTTGGCTGACGATTCCTTTGAAAAAAGGATCCGGCCATTCTTAGAAACCTATTGCTTTTCCTGCCACGGAGAGAAAACGCAAAAAGGAAAGATCCGGCTCGATCACCTGAGCGCAAATATGGAGGAACGGAAGGAAGCCGAACTATGGGCCCGTAGCCTGGAGGCCATCGAATTCGGGGAAATGCCCTCCGACAAGGCCGACAAGTTTCCTACCAAGGCGGAAGCCCGACTGGTGCAAAAGTGGATCGCCCAATCGCTTGCCCGGGCCGGGAGGAAGGTGGAAGACAAGGCCGACAAGGAAGGATATGGCAACCTGATCCCGCACGACCTCCTTTTTTCTCCGGTCGAAAGCAAGCGGGTGGTGGACGCGGCGGCCCGCCTGTGGCGCATTTCGCCCAAGGCGCTCGCCAACACCGTACGGGGAGCACGCATGGTATCGAACCCCTTCGCCCTCGACAAGCCGCACGGGAACTTCAGGGACTTCAAGGGGAAGTATGCCTTCAACTCCCTCATGGCCGAACAGGTGACCGAGCTGGCCTTGGCCCATTCCGAAAAGGAGGCCAAGAACGCCCGCAAGGCCATCGTCATGATGAAGGAAAAGGGAAGCACCATCGACGAGGCCAACCGGGAAGCGATCAAGCGCCACTGTCACAACGTTCTCAGGCGGACTCCGACCGAGGAGGAAATGGAAGTGATGCTGGGCTTGCTCAAGAAGGTTGATTCAGAACTTGGCGTTCCCTTCGGTCTGCAGGCCGTTTACGCATCCATCATCCTCAGACCCGAGACTCTGTTCCGTTTCGAGGGAACGGGCGCCTCGGACGACGATACCGGGCTGATCGCCCTTTCGCGCCGGGAACTGGCCACTTCGCTTGCCTTTGCCCTGACCGACTTGCCCCCGGACGGCAACCTGTTGCGCGCTTTTGAGAACAATGAATCCTCACCGAGGGAGATCCTGATGGCGGAAACCCGCCGTCTGCTCGATGATGAGAAACGCCCGACGGCAAGAAACCGCCTGCTGCAATTCTTCCAGGAGTATTTCGACTACCTGAAGGCGGAGGACGTCTTCAAGGATCAGATCAAAGGGCACAAGCACTGGGCTCCCGCCCTGGTGTACGATCTCAACGCGCTGGTCATGCACGTGCTTAAAAAGGACGAGCAAGTCCTCAAGACCCTGCTCACCACCCCCGAGTACCTGATCTACGTCAACAGCCACCGGGACCATGGCAATCCGCTGGCCTATAATTTGCCTCCCGACTGGAAACCGACCCCCAAACCGTTCAAGTTTCCCGAAGACCAACGGATGGGGATCCTGACGCACCCGGCCTGGCTGGTTGCTCACTCCGGTAATTTCGACAACGACCCCATCCTGCGCGGGCATTGGATCAGATACAAGCTGTTGGGAGGGAGCGTCCCGGACATTCCCATCACGGTGGACGCCAAGCTGCCCGAGGACGAGAATATGACGCTTCGCGAACGCATGCACGTAACGCGGGCCGAGGAGTGCTACAAGTGCCACAGCAAGATGAACCCGCTCGGGCTGCCCTTCGAGCAATACGATCATTTCGGGCGGTTCCGGTTTCTTGAACTGGACAGGCCGGTCGACGCGACAAGCAAGATCGTCAATTCGGGCGTCCCTGAGATCGACGGTGAAGTACGAACCCCCTTCGAGCTGATCGAAAGGTTGGCAAATTCAACCCATTGCGAACAAGTCTTCGTGCGTTACGTCTTCCGGTTTTTCATGGGGCGCAACGAGACCTTGGGCGATGCCAAGACCTTGCAGGAGGCCCACAAGGCCTACGTCGACAACGACGGAAGCATGGAATCTCTGGTTCTTTCCCTCTTGAGCTCCGACTCTTTCATCTACCGGGCCAAGTCCGTTTCTCTGGCCAAAGTCGTCCCATAAGGGAGATAGCCTCGCCACGCGAAATGGCATTTTGAGGTTTGCCAATGAAACTTTCGGTATAGAAAATCCGTTTGCCCAAATGCTCACGCATTGCCCCTTGCCAACGACCTTTGCCATCTAAATATCAAATGAATTCTATCAACCGGCGGAATTTCCTTCGCGGGGTGGGTGTTTCCCTTGCCCTCCCTTCACTCGAATCGCTTCATGCGGCAACCGGTCATAAGTCCACTGCCCAAAGATTCGTTTGCGTCGCAACGAATTACGGGATGAACCCGGGTGGGTTTTTTCCCGAGCAAACGGGTGCCGACTACGTCATGCCCACTCTCCTCAAGCCCCTCGAACGGCACAGGGGCGATCTGACCGTCTTCAGCAACCTGGATCACCCGGAAGTAGGCGGTGGTCACGGATGCTCGAATACCTTGCTCAACGGGGTGGAGCTCAAGGATGCCAAGGAAAACCCGCAACGGCTTCTCTCTTTGGATCAGCTCCTTGCCGAAAAGATCGGGCGGGACACCCGTTTTCCTTCCCTCAGGATGGGCTCGGGTGGCATTTCATGGTCCAGGGCAGGGGTCAGGTTGCCCACCATGGGAAACCCAAGGGAAATATTCGCCCAGTTATTTCTGGAGGACAACCCGAAGCTCAAAGCCAAGCGCAAGCAATACCTAAGCGAGGATGCTAGTATTTTGGACGCCGTCCTCGAGGACACCCGGACCTTGAGCTCACGCCTATCCCGTACCGATCAGGAGAAGCTCGAGGAATATTTGACCTCGATCCGAGACGTCGAAAGCAAGATCCAGCGGAGGGCGGAATGGATCGACGTGCCCAAACCAAAGGCCAGCCCCACTGTCATCGAGGGGGATGACGAGGACTTCGTTGATCTGGCCTATCCCTACAATACCTCCGTGATGTACGAACTCATGGCCCTTGCCCTGCAAGCAAACCTGACCAACGTCATCACCTTCGGACATCCGGGGGGGAACCGTCTGTTTCCTTTCGACGGAATCACCTACGGGTACCACTCCCTGACCCACCACGGAAAACGTCCGGACTTGCTCAAGGAGCTGACCATCATCGAAACCTTTTATACCCGGCAATTCGCAGGGTTCCTCGATCTTCTCAAGAAAACCAAAGATTCCGAGGATCGACCCCTGCTCGATTCGACCGTGGTAATGTTCGGCAGTGGCATGGGCAACGCAAGCTCGCACTCCAGCCGGAACTTGCCCGTCATGGTAACTGGTGGGGGGTTGAAGGGCGGAAACCATCACCGGTTCGAGAGAAAGGGCAGGGACGGGCGGCCCCTCTGTGATCTTTACGTCTCCATTCTTCAGAAACTTGGGCTGGAGACCGACCGGTTCTCCACCAGTTCGGCCAATTTGAATCATCTGCTTGGATGAGGAAGCTCATTCTTGGCCTTACCGCCGGTTTGCTTGTCGCCGGGACGGTTAGCGCGGACAAGGCCGACTTGGTCCGTCCTTTCCTCGAGACCTACTGCATCAAGTGTCATGGCGAAGACAAGCAGAGGGGAGACCGGCGCTTCGATCACCTCACCGGCAATCCGAAAACCCTCGACGAGGCCGAGGGTCTGCAGGAAATTCTCGACCAACTCAACTTGGCCGAGATGCCCCCGGAAGACGAGAAACAGCCCAAACCGGAGGAAACCCGGCAGGTTGTCACCTACCTCACCGAGGTCCTCGAGAATGCGCGCGAAAATGCTCGGGAAAACCGGGGGAAAGTCGTCCTTCGCCGCCTTAACAGAGTCGAATACCTTAATACGATAAGGGACTTGTTCGACTTGAAGATGGTGGATTTCGATCCCACCGTCACCTTCCCGCCCGACGACTCGACCGAAGGCTTCGACAACGTCGGTGAGGGTCTGGTCGCCTCCGGGCATCTTCTTCAGAATTACCTTGAAGCCGCCCGAAAAGTCGCCGACAAAGCGATCCGGCCCGGTCCCGAACCCAAGATGATTCATTACCAGGCGGGAGTGAAAATGGATCCAAACGGAGGACTGGGCGAAGCCAGTTCCGACAAGGATGCAAGAAGAGATGCCGGGCGCATGTTCATCAAGTTCAGGCAACCTCTGGGCTTGCGCCTGCTCGACAAGAAAAGGGGCGTCCCTGCGGATGGCGAGTACTTGATCCGCTTTTCCGCAAAGGCAGTCCGCAGAAAATCACGCTACAAGGATTCCGATCTGAGGTATAATTCCGACGAGCCCATGCGCTTGTCCATCTCGATTGATTCGCGGGATTTGGGCGCGACCGCCCACCGCATAATCGGGGAATACGAAATTCCGGACAACGAATTGATCGAGATCGAACACCGGGTCTGGCTTGAGAAAGGATTCACCTTCCATCTTCACTGGGCCAATGGTCCGAACGGTTCCTTCAAGCGGATCATGCGGAAGGTACTGCCCAAGTACAACAAGGACGCGCTTTATCCCGCCCGCAATCCCCCTGAAATGTACGTCGGTTCGGGACCCGAACTTCACGTCCGTTCCTTCGAGATCAAGGGGCCGTTCTTCGACCAGTGGCCCATGCCGGGGTTCGCCCGCTATTTTCCCGACCCTCCCGCAAACCCGGATCCCGATTATCTCGATGCCAGTTTGATCAGGCTGGCAAATCAGGCCTTCAGGCGACCCGTATCCCCTGCGGAGCTCAAGCCTTATCTAGACCTCGCCCGGCAATACCTCGCGGAAAAGGAGGATTTTTGGGCCGCCGCTCATTACGGGGTGCGGGCCATCTTGACCTCCCCCCGCTTCCTATACCTTACGGAAAGCGATCCGGGAAAAGGGCCGGAAACTCTGGATGCCTATGAACTCGCCTCCCGCCTTTCCTATTTTTTGTGGAGCTCGATGCCCGACGAGCAACTGAGAAAATCCGCTTCCTCGGGCAAGATCCTTGAGCCCGCCGAACTGCGCTCCCAAGTCGAGAGAATGCTCAAGGATCCGAAATCTCAAGCCCTGGCAAACAACTTCGTGGGGCAATGGCTGCACCTGCGCAAGCTTGGGGAAATGCCCCCGGATCCGGAAAAGAACAAAGCCTATTACGCGGATAACCTGGAGCACGCGATGTTGGAGGAAACGCGTCGTTTCTTCAACCACCTGCTTTCCGAAAACCGCAACCTTCTTGAATTTATCGATTCGGACTACACTTTCCTGAACGGTGCCCTGGCTCGCCATTACGGCATACCCGGAGTGACCGGCGAACGCTTCGAAAAGGTCTCCCTTCTGCCCGAACACAACCGCGGCGGCTTGCTCGGACACGGTAGCATTCTCACCGCAACTTCCAACGGAGTGGAAACCCAGCCCGTGGTTCGGGGTGTTTGGATTTTGGAAAACTTGCTTGGAACGCCGCCCAATCCACCGCCTCCCGACGTCGATCCTATCGAGCCGGACACCCGGGGCGTGAGCACGATGCGCGAATTGATGGAAAAACACCGCGACAACCCGACCTGCTTCGAGTGTCACCGGAAAATCGATCCCTTGGGTCTTTCCATGGAAAAGTACGATCACGTCGGAGCATGGCGCGACCGCTATGCCAAGCGACTGCCCATTGACGGGAGCGGCAAAATGCCCGACGGCACGTCCATCGACGGTCCTCCCGGCATCAAGGAATACCTCAAGGCCCGGCCCGGCCAGTTTACTCGTTGCCTGACCGAAAAACTCTTCGTATACGCCCTCGGGCGAAGGCTCAGCTTTACCGACCGGGACGACGTCGACCGGATCGTAACCCTCATGCCAACGCTCAATTACGGCTTGCGGGAATTGATCTTTCAGGTCGTGGCGAGCGAACCTTTCCGTTCGAAATGAAGAGTCTTTTCATGCTCCTCGTTCTCGCGGGCGTGGCCAGCGCCGCTCAAAAGCCGAACGTCATCCTAATCATGGCCGACGACCTGGGGCGTGACTGGGTCGGTTGCTACGGAGCCACCCACCAAACCCCCAACCTCGACCGGTTAGCCAAGGAAGGCGTGCGGTACGAGACGGCCTGGTCCATGCCCATCTGCACCCCCGCCCGGGTTACCCTGCTCACCGGACAATACCCGTTTCGCCATGGTTGGACGACGCATTACGACGTCCCCCGACAAGGCGGGGCAGGCTTGCGGCCCGACCGTTTCAGCACCTTTGCCCGGGTCTTGCGCGACAACGGGTACTCCACGGTCATAGGAGGCAAGTGGCAAGTCAACCACTTGGGCAAGCAACCAAACGTTCTTAAGGAACACGGCTTCGACGAACACTGCGTCTGGCCCGGAGCGGAGGCAGGCAAACCGGAAACCGAGACGAGATACTGGAAGGGCTTCCTGCAAGCCAACGGAAGGCGCGGGACGACTGCCTACGGGCCCTATTCGATCAACGAATACCTGATCAATTTCATTCAGCGTCACAAGGACCGGCCCTTTCTCGTCTACTACCCGATGCTCCTGGCCCGCGACCCGCATGCCGTCACTCCCTTCAACCGGAACAAGAAACCGGAAGGGAAAACCGCTCTGTACGCCGGCAACGTAACTTACGTGGACCACCTCGTGGGCAGACTCGTTGCGGTCGTCGACAAGCTTGGCCTTAAGGACAAAACCATGATCGTCTTTACCGGGAACAACGGCTCGGCGGTCTCCGGTTCCCTCAATGGCGAAGCTTATCCGAAGGGCAAAGGAGGAGAAGCGGACTGGGGAGCCCACGTGCCTTTCATCGTCCGGGCTCCTTTCCTGAGCAAAGGAGACGTCGTGTCCCGCGACCTTATTGATTTCACCGATTTGTATCCTACTTTTCTCGACTTAGCGGGAATTGCCCCCCCGGAAAACCTCAATCTGGACGGCAAATCCTTCGTACCCAGCTTGCGCGGGAGCGAAGATCCGTACGAAAAGCGCAGTTGGGTATATTCTCAGCTCGGAAGTTTCCGGATGATCCGCGACTGGTATCATATCGTGGACAACAAAGGATCCTTTCACAACCTCACCAAAGACCCTCGGCAAGAGAGGCCGGTAAGCAAATTGGACAAGATTGCCCCCGGGCGCCGCCAACGCCTGCAAATGATCATGGACCGGTTCCCCGAAGATGCCCCCGCGCCTTTTGCAGAGTACCAATCAAAGAATAAAGAATGACCTGCCGGATGAGTGCTCGCCAAGAAACAACTCTCCTACCATCCTGATTGTTCACGATACGATGAATCCGATTAAACAACTGACGCTCGCTTTCCTCGTCTGCCTGACGGCATGGTCTGCCCATGGCGAGACTTTGCCCAACATGGTGTTCCTGATGACGGATGACCAGGGATGGGGCGACGTCGGCTACAACGGACATCCCAAGATCAAGACCCCGCACCTAGACGACATGGCCAGGACCGGCATGCGCTTCGACCGTTTCTATGCGGGTGGATCGGTTTGCAGTCCGACCCGGGCGTCCTGCATGACGGGACGCTGCAATTGGCGGGTAAGCATAAACGATCCCTCGCGGGCGGATGAGGAGCACCTGCCTCAGGAGGAAATCACCTTGCCCGAAGCCCTGAAGGCAAAAGGCTACGCCACCGGCCACTTCGGCAAGTGGCACCTAGGAGGCTTCAATGAGAAGATGGCAAAGGGTCCGGTCCACGTCATGCCGCCGTGGAAGGCGGGGTTCGAGGAATGCTTCTCCTCCTTCAACGTCTTGGTTACCCACGACCCCTATGCCAGAATAGGCAAGCACGGCATCGAGGGCTTGTATTGGCACAACGGGCGCAACATCCCGTTCGAGGAAGGGCAGAAGGATCCCACCTTGCGGGGCGACGACGCGGCCATCGTGATGAACAAGGCGATCCCTTTCATCCGTGAGCAGGCAAAGGCAAAGAAACCCTTCCTTGCCGTGATTTGGTTCCACAACGTGCACACACCTCTGGGCAAGAACCCCGAGCTGATGAAGCAATATGCGGACTGTTCGGTCAAGGAGCAGATCTACTACAGCAACATCACCGCGGTGGACACCCAAGTGGGGGCCTTGCGCAAGGCCCTCCGTGAACTCGGAATAGCTGACGACACCATGGTCTGGTTCACAAGTGACAACGGCCCCAACCTGAAGGGCAAGAAAGAGGTCATGCGCGGCAAAGCCCAAGGAGGGAAGTTTACCTACACCCCGCTTGGCTCGACCGGGGCCTACCGTGGCTGGAAGCGTTTTCTTTACGAAGGGGGTATTCTTATGCCCGGCATCCTCGAGTGGCCCGCCCGGATCAAGAAGCCATTCGCCACCGACCTGCCGGCTGTGACCAGTGACTATTTTCCCACCGCTCTCGCGGCCGCCGGCATACCTTTGCCCGACGACCGTGACTACGACGGCATTAACCTGTTGCCCTTGATCGATGGAAAGATGAAGGAGCGCAAGGGAATTGGTTTCCATTGCCGCGGCATGCAGGCATGGGTCGAGCGCCGCTACAAGGTGATCCGCATAACGTCCAAGAAACGCGAAGCCAATCCATGGGAACTTTATGATCTTCTGGCCGACCCCTTCGAAGAACGGGACCTCGCCAAGGATCTGCCCGAGGTGGTCCGTAGAATGGACGAGGAATTCACGGTTTGGGCGAAGTCCGCCAAGGCGGATGAGCAAAAGGTCCTGGACAAATACCATTCGGCGAAAACCAAAGGGGCCGAACGGAAATGATGAAGGAACTGAGAACCAGTCGACGCAGATTCCTGACCGCAACCTCGCTAGTTGCCGGAGCTCCCTTCGTAAGCCGCCTCTCCTGGGCGGCGGGTTCCCCCATGCAAAAGCTTCAATACGCGGCCATCGGCCTGGGTGGCAGGGGAATGTTCGACGTCCAGTCGATTTCCAAGCACGAAAAGGTCAAGATGGTCGCCGGCGCGGACGTCGATTCGGCGACGGCCAAGAAACTTGAGACCCGGATGGAGGGTGTGAAGACCTTTTCCGACTGGCGGGAGATGTTTGAAACCATGGCCGCGGACGTCGACGTGGTCAGTGTCTCCACACCCGACCACATGCATGGCATCATGGCCATGAGCGCCATGAACTTGGGCAAGCACGTCTACGTGCAGAAACCCCTGGCCCAAACCATCGGTGAATGCCGGGCCATGGAGGAAACCGCCCGCCGGAATAAGGTCATCGTCCAAATGGGTACGCAAGGGGCATCTAGCTTCAACGACCGGAACGGGGTTGACCTGATCCGCCGGAAATTGATTGGGAAAGCAACCGAAGCCTGGGTCTTCTCCGGCAAAAGCTGGGGCGACAAAAACCCGTTGCCGAAGCGCAAGGACCCCGTTCCCGACGGCCTCGACTGGAATGGATGGCTCGGTGTAGGCGAGAAGCGCCATTATTTAAATAAATATTACCACCCCAAGAACTGGCGGAAGAGACAGGGCTTCGGAACGGGAACCCTGGGAGACATGGGCTGTCATATCTTCAACGCCATGTACCGGGGACTTGGGCTCACCGTACCGAAAAGGGTCCGCTCCCAAACCGCCGTTCCCAACGAACACAACTGGACGAGTAACGAACGGGTGGAATTCGAATTCCCGGGCACTCCTCTCACCGATGGCGAGCTCAAGGTTTTCTGGAGCAGCGATGGCGAGCGAGCTCCCGAGGAACTTACCTCCTTGGTCCCCGAGGGCGTCAAGTACCGCTTCGGTTGCTTTCTAAAGGGGGAGAACGGGGTGCTCTTGTTGCGACACGGAAGTTCCCCCATTCTGCTTCCCGAAAAAAAGTTCGCCGGGGTGGAGCCTGCCAAGATGGATGCCTTCGGACACCACAATGCCTTCCTTGAAGCGATTCTCAGTGGTGACCGGACGCGCTTGCTTTCACCAGTCGATTTTGCCGCCCCCATGACCGAATCCGTCCTGCTGGGCAACCTCGCGATGCAAAACTCGCCCCGTTGGCTCGAATGGGACGCCGAAAAGGCGCAGGTCACCAACGACAAAGCGGCCAACGAAAACATCCACCGGGCTTACCGGGCCGGGTGGAAAATCATGGGAGCCTAGCCGGATGATCTTTCGTCTACTCGCTTTCCCCGCCCTCTTGGCCGCTTGCTCGCTTAGCGCCCGAGAAAAGCTGAACGTTCTCTTCATCATCTCGGACGACCTCACTGCGACTGCTCTTGGTTGTTACGGGAACAAACTCTGCAAGACACCGAATATCGACAAGCTGGCCGCCGAGGGCACCCGGTTCACCCGGGCCTATTGCCAAGCCACTTTCTGCGGGCCATCGCGGGCATCCCTCATGTTTGGGTATTACCCCTATGCAAGCAAGGCCACCGGGTACACCAGCGGACGCAAGGAAGTCGGCGCAGACAAGGACAGTTGGGCCCAGCACTTCAAAAAGAACGGCTATCACAGCGCCCGCATTTCGAAAGTCTTTCACATGGGCGTTCCTCCCGACGTCAGCAAAGGCAGTGACGGAGCCGATGACCCGGAATCATGGAATGAGGCTTATAACAGCAAGGGCCCGGAAACGAGGGTTCCCGGACGAGCCGAACAGTTGTCGAATAATCCAGGTGGCTTGAAGAAAGGCACGGGCAGTAGCCAAAGTTTCAACATCGTCGAGGCCGAGGGCGATGATCTGGTCCACTCGGACGGCAAAACGGCTCAGAAAGCCATCGAGCTCCTCCACAAATACAAGGATATGGAAAAGCCCTTCTTCTTGGCAGTTGGGTTCGTACGGCCACACGTTCCCTTGGTGGCTCCGAAAAAATATTTTGCTCCTTACCCGCTTGGCAAAATGGCGCTACCGCCCAAGATCCCGGGGGATCAGGACGATATCCCCCAGAATTCGGGTAATCGGCGAACGACCGCCAATTACAAAATGGACTTGAACCAACAGAAAGGCACGCTCCGCGCCTACTACGCATCGGTCAGCTTCGTAGATGCGTTGGTCGGCAAGATTCTCGATGCGCTGGAGACAAACGGCCAGCGCGACGACACCATCGTCATCTTCACCAGTGACCACGGCTACCACCTGGGTGAACACGACATGTGGCAAAAGGTCAGCATACACGAAGAGTCCGCCAAAGTACCTTTGATTATTTGCGTACCGGGCAAAAAGCCGGCCGTTTGTCATTCCCTGTCGGAATTGATCGACCTCTATCCCACGGTCTCCCGGTTGTGCGGCTTGAAAATACCCGGTAACCTTCAGGGCAAGGACATATCGGGCATGCTGGACGATCCTGCCGTCAAGGTCCGCGATGCCGCCCTTTCCAGTGGCAAAGGCAGGCTCCTCCGCACGGAAAAATGGGCCTTGCTCGACTACGGAAAAAAGGGGGAACTCTATGACATGGAGAAGGACCCCAAACAATACCACAACCTCTTCGACAAACCCGAACACGCGGATACCTTAACCGCTCTAAAAGCAAAGCTGAAAGCAAAGCTGAACGAAATAGGCAAGAACGACCTAAATTTAAATAAATTATGAGAAAAACCTTTTTCATCCCTATCCTCCTTGCCATTGCGGGAGCCTTGCAAACGAGCGCGCAAGCCGCCAAGCGGCCCAATATCCTGTTCATCATAGCCGACGATCAATCGCCCTTTGACTTCAAGGCCTACGACCCTTCCTCCCCCCTCCACGCACCCGCCATAGGCGCAATGGCAAGCAAAGGCATGACGCTCGACGGAGCCTATCACATGGGCTCGATGTCGGGAGCGGTGTGTTCCCCCTCCCGCACCATGGTCATGAGCGGACGCACCTTGTGGCACCTACCCCGCCGCGGCAGAAAACACCTGAAGCGCGAAGAGGGCGTCACCAAGGGGGAAGACGTACTCAACAATACCATCCCCGCAGTCTTCAACCGCGCCGGCTACGACACGATGCGCACCTGCAAGAACGGGAACAGCTACAACTCAGCCAACGAATTGTTCACCGTCCGCGAGGATGCTACCAAGCGGGGCGGAACACCGGAAACCGGAAGCGAGTGGCACGGCGACCGGGTGATCAATTACCTCAATGGCAGGGAGAGGGCAAACGACGATGACCCGTTCTTCATCTACTTCGGGTTCTCCCATCCACACGACGTCCGCGACGGCACACCCGAACTGCTCAAGAAGTACGGCGCAGTGAACCATCGGGACAAGAAGTCCTTGCCGCCTGCCAACCCACAGGCTCCCAAGCTACCACTGAACTGGTTGCCCAAGCATCCCTTTCACCATGGCCATCCGGGCCTTCGGGACGAGGTCTCGGTCAGCGGTGTATGGGAAAACCGGGATGAGCGCACCATACGAAACGAAATCGGCCGCCAGCTGGCCTGCGCCGAGAACATCGACCGGCAAGTGGCGCGGGTGCTCAAGAAGCTCAAGGACATGGGCGAACTGGAAAACACCTACGTCTTTTATACCGCGGATCACGGGATGGCAATCGGACGGCACGGGCTGCAGGGAAAGCAGAACCTATACGAGCATACCTGGCGGGTTCCCTTCTTCGCCATGGGGCCGGGCATCAAGGCGGGTTCCCGGGCCCCGGGAAACGTCTATCTTTTGGACGTCTTGGCCACCTTTTGTGACTTGACGGGGATCCAAATACCCGAGACCTGCGAGGGCATCAGTTTCAAGCCCGTTCTCATGGGCAAGAAGGACCGGGTGCGCGACGTACTTTACGGAGCCTATTGCGGAGGGACCAAGCCGGGCATGCGCTCGGTCCGCAAGGACGACTGGAAACTGATCAAGTACGACGTCCTCGACGGAAAGGTCCGGGAGACCCAACTTTTCAACCTCAAGGATAACCCACACGAATTCCTCGCAGAAAGTCATCAGGCAAAGGTCAAGGCACTCTCGGGGGCTCAGCCCAAGAAGGGACAACGCAACCTTGCAAACGACCCCAAGCACGCCGCCAAACTCAAGGAAATGGAAGCCTTGTTACTCTCCGAGATGAAGCGCCTGGACGACCCGCACCGGTTTTGGGACCAGCAAGCGGAATAAATAATCCATCATGACAAAATCCTGCCAAATCCTGATTGCCATTCTGCTCCCTCTTTCCGTTTGGGCAGAAACTTCCAAGCCCAACGTAGTTTTCGTCTTGTTCGACGACATCGGTTACGGACAGCCCCCGAGCTATCGCGAGAACTCGCCCTTCAAGACGCCCAGCCTGGATCGATTGGCCCAGCAGGGCATGCGTTTCACGGACGCCCACTCGACCGCCGCAAACTGTACGCCGACCCGTTATGGAGTATTGACGGGCAGGTATCCTTCGCGCATCGGCCAATTCGGCGTGCTGAAGACTTATTCAAAGCCGATTATTCCGAAGAAACGGCTCACCGTGGCCTCCTTTCTCAAGGGACAGGGCTACCACACCGCCTGCATCGGCAAGTGGCACCTTGGAATGAACTGGGTGGACGTAAAAAAAGGCAAGAGCGAGGAGCTTCCCATCGGAGCCCGCATGACCGATGGTCCGAATGCTCTCGGCTTCGATTATTTCTATGGCTTCACCCATGCCCGCAACATCGGGGGAATCATAGAGCAGGACAAGGTCGTGGCCAACGTAAAGGGCATCGAAAACCAGCCCATGATGATTAAAAAGGCCTTGGAATACCTTGATGCGCGAGCCAAGGAAGACAAACCCTTCTTCCTCTATTTTCCCGTCTGTCCACCCCACAGCCCGATCGTTCCCGCAGAGGAGTTCGTGGGCAAAAGCGGCATGCAGGGCAAGGAAGGCAAATATGGGGACTGGGTCTATCAGGGAGACCATATGCTGGGCCGCATCATGGAGGCCTTGGAGCGAAACGGGCAGGCTGAGAACACGCTCATCATCGCAACCGGGGATAACGGCGCGGCGGGACGAAGCTACGAGCCCCTGAGGGATAACAAGAGCAGCATTTACGAGGGGGGGCACCGGGAACCTTTCGTGGCCCGATGGCCGGGAAAAATCAAACCGGGTTCAACGAGCGACCAAGTCATTTGCCTGAACGACCTCTTCGCAACCTGCGCAGAGATCCTCGGGAAGGATTTGCCTCCCGATGCGGCAGAGGACAGCGTAAGCATATTGCCGGCATTATTAGGCAAGGACAAGGGACCGATCCGCGAAGCAACCGTTCACCAGGCTCCCGCGGGTTTGGCCATCCGCCAGGGAGACTGGAAATTGATCGCCTTGAGAAGCGGAACGAAAGAACTCTACAACCTGAAGGATGACCTGGGCGAAACACGCAACCTGATCGACACGGGGAAGGATCAAGGACAAAAGCTGGAGGAGCTTCTCAAGAGTTATATAGCCAAGGGTCGCAGCACGCCCGGGCCAGTCCAAAAGAATGAATTCGATTTTTCATGGGACAAGGAGAGGGAACCGGGAAAGAAAAAAAGAAAAAAGCTGGAAGACAAAAAGGACAAAGGAAGGAAATAAATAAATTTTATTCCTCTTCGCTCTCCTCGGGAAGAGGGGGCGGGGCCGACAGTCGATTGGTGATGCCCCGCAGGGAAATGCGCTTGCGGATGGGGTCCTCGAAAATGAAGACGAGGGTATTGACCCGCGAATCCATGGTCCATCGCGTGCTGCTCAGAAGCCGCCAGGTTCCTTCCCTTCTGAAATGGACCTGCAACGGCACGCGACCGGCCTCGGCGGTCTTGGCATCTGGGACGAAAGTTACGGAGGACTGGGCGCGGGCGAGGATCTTCTGCTCCCCGATGGTGACGCCCACGTCGGTCGTGGTAAGGTTGACGAAATGGCGCCCCCCTCCAGGGAAACGGGCCTTGTCCGCATCCAGTTGCAGAATTTGAAAGCGCCTGCCGGTAAGGGCTACTTTTCTTGAGGTGGAAAGAAAGACCAGGATCACTTCCTTCAAGCCTTCGGGAACTTCAACCGTAGCTACCGGGTAGTAGATTTCATTCCCCTCTTCGTCTTTCTTTTTCCCATAGAAAATAGTTGGGGAAGTTCCCTCGTAATCAATCGGTTGTGAAAAATTTCTGGACGGGAGTCGCAGGGTTTCCCTCTCCTCGCCAAAGTAAATTTCCTCCAGTCCCGGCACGCGGGCAAAGGCAATGGCCTTAAAGGTGAATTTTTGCTTGGGTTCCTCCTCCTTCGGTTGGGCAAAAAGGCCCGCAGGCTGAAAAATGGCGAGGAGGAAGCCGGCAAGGAAAGGCCTGAATAGAATTTTCCTCACAGCTGGTTGGGCCTGAGCCATCGAAAGCGGATGATCTTGAAACGGCGCCCGAAGGTCCGGTTGTCCTGCGAAAGGTCAGGGGAACGGTCTTCGGCCCGGTTGGCGCCCGGGTCAACGTATTCGGGAAGCCGCTGGACGATCATTTCGCAATAGGCTCCATCCCTTCCATTCGATCCGCTTTCGTTGATTCCCTCTCCCCCAAAGGCTCTCAGGCGGTAGGTATCGGAGCGAACGGCCAGCAGTGAGGAGATGGGGGCCAGCAGGTCGGCTTGGGTGATGAACCCGGGAGCGCCTTCACCGCTCAAGCCTTCCGCAGCTTTGGGGTTGCGGTATCCATAGGCCGCAAGATCGCTCTCGAAAATCGGGATGGAAGTGGGTTCGAAAATTTCATTAATCCCAAGCTCGATGTTGTCCAGGGCCGCTTGCACAGCCCCACGGTGGGCGAGGTCACTGCTTGATACACGACGGTTAATGAATTCCCCGAGGGAAAGAAAGGGTCCGCGAATCTTTATCTGCTCTACGATTTTTTCAGACAATTCCCGAATTTTGTACCTGTCCAGGGAACGGAAGCCCGACCAAAGGGACTGATCAGCCCCAAATTCAGTCGATTCGCCACCTGTTCCTGCATTCGGCATGGAGAAACGGGACACCGGGTAGGGCACGTCGCGTTCCACGGACATGGCCTGCCCGGGCCTGGAAACGGGTACGTCCGCCCCATTGTTGGCCCCCAGGAGAGAGGCCCAGGCGGCCGGGGAGACGGAATTGACGTTGAACCCACCCTTGACGAGCAGGTTGGAGGCGCTGCGGAGGTAGGCATCGGACTTGATCGCATTGGCGTCTCCAGTCCCCGAAAAAAGCTTATAGAAGGTTTGGGAATCGGTTTCTGCGCGGTTCTTCCAGAGCGTCATGCGAGGGTTGGGCAATTCCCGCCCACCCTGAAAATCCCGGAAGACCTCGGTGATGATTCTCCTCTGGGAATAGAGCATGGAAATCTGCGGGGTGAGTGAGGAAAAGAAATACTCGTCCCACAAACGGTCATTGGCATGGTAGGAGTGGTCGATTAGAAAGTCCGGACCCCAACGGTCACCCTTGTCCCCGTGCAACTGCCCACGATGATCGGTCCGAACCCATACGCCATTGGCAGGCAAGAGGGGATGGGCATAGGAATTCCCCACAACATAAGATACGAGTGGTTGGTTATGGCTCTTGGCCACGTTGGCATGGCGAAGGGAGCCCATTGAAATCGGTGGGGTCGTTGGCAACTCGGCATGGGTAACGTAATTTAGACCCTTGTCCGCGTACAGTCCCGGCCCGAAATATCCATGCTTGTTGTTGTAGGCAACCTCAACGGTCGGGATGTCGTCGAAGCTGCTCATTGGCAACATTTCCATCTCGTACTGCATGTTGACCATGTGTTCCTCATCCAGGTCGTAGGCATGAAACAACTGGTTGATCGGGCTGTTATGAATCCAACTCAGCGATGGATAGCGAGAATCGCCCTCCGTCTTGAGTACCACGTTGAGCAACATGAAGGGTTGCTTGAAATTATGAACCTCGCCGAAGCTCCGTTCGGGCGTGTCCAAACCAGCTCTCAACTGTGGCAACCAACGGGTTTCCTCTGATCTGAACTGTATGCGAAGTCCCCCGATGAAACCGCCCCTGCCATCTGGCCTCGTGCAATGAAGGTTCACATAGAGGTCTCCGTTACGGGCATGACGTGAACGTTGCCCTTTCACCTGAACCCCGATCCAGTCATTTGGGTTGCCGTAAATGACGTCACGCCCTTGGGCTAGCCAGTCCGTGTAATAACCACCGAGGATATGCCAGCCCGGCTTATAGTCGAGGCGGGCGCTCAGGCGCCCATGCCAATCGTCGTGCCTGCCATGAACCTTGATGAATTCGGCGAGGCTGGCCTCCCCGTCGGAGTAGGTCACGACTTCGCCCGGCTGAAGCGTGATGAGGTCTTCCCCTGCAGGGGGCTTGATACGGACGTCGAAGCCCTTGTTTCTGTTACGGCTCAAGTTCCAGATCTTCGAATAATGTCTCCAGTTCGGACCCACCGGGTTGCCATTCTTGAACCACCGAAAAGTAACGGGAATATCAATCACGTTCACCCGGAATTCCTTAAATGAAAGAGGGGTGTCGAAGGGATTCCACAACGTGATCACCGGTTCTACCACGCAATGAATGAGATACCTGTTCTTCTCCGGAAAGCGCGGAGGGTTGTACTTTCTTTTCCACGGCCCGTGAATGTCGCGAGCCCAATAGGAAAAGACGATCTGAAGCTTGGCCACCACGGGAAGACGCTGGGTATTGGCCGAGTAGTTGCCCTTGACTCCGAAGGATACCCCTTCCTCGCTATTTAGGACCACGGCCTCCTTGTATTGCCTGTAGTAGCCCCGGACGTCCTCCCACCTAGGCTCGGTCTTGTTTCCTCGGGAGCGCTTGGTGCGGACTTTCTCCCGCAGGCTCGCAAGTTCGGAGGAATCGTTTTCATAAAGGTAGCTGCGGTCGTCCGCCCCATAGCCGGGAGGCGCCCGGTTGAGCTCGAAAAGTAGGTTCAGGTCCTTCTTCAACCCGCCTCCGCGGGCGTCGGCAAGGACGCTGTTCGAAAAAGTGGTAAGGTCGTGAAAGTATTGTCCCGCAGGGTCCATCATCTCGGAGGAGGACTCGTTCCGGGAATCAAGAGCCAGTCCGAGGGATTGGAGATCGATCACCTTCTCCGCCTCCGGATCCGCAGGTGGATATTGCTCAAGCCCGTCCAAGGCCTCCAGGGCTACCCTGGGAGTCGCGATCATAGCCGAACGAAGCTGGTGCGGCTCCGGGGAGGACTCGGTTTCGGGAAAAACGTCCGCCCGAGCCTTTGTTCCCTCGTCTCCAACCCACCATGCAATGTCGAAATCCTTCAGTTCTTCGCCCGAAACCCGGCTTACCGGAACATGCACCGCTTTCCCTTCCCCGATACCGGAAACCAGCATCTTGTCCCTCGATGAACCGTACCTGGGGGTCTCCACGTCCCCGGCCAATCCGATGGTCGAGTCGTCCCGGTTCTCGTCGAAGGAAACCAGCCATTTGCGAAAGAAATTCTTCCGGGCCTCCTCGTAGCTTGGCTGGCTCTCCTTGTCCCAGTGGTAGGAATCCCAGACCCCGACCCAGTTGGCATGCTCCACGCCATCTATCTTCGGGGTCAGCGGATCCTCGTCGAGGAGGTCGCTGGGGCCGGATATCCTCTTGTCCGGGCCCATTTGCTCCTGCAGATTCCCAAGGGCAATCCTTGCGGAATAAAGCGCATTGGCCCGGGTGATCGCTTTTTCCTTTCTTAGGTCGGAGAGCCTAAGGTCGGTAGCCACGATTCCGATGAGGGCAAGAATCAGCACGAACACGAGGCTCATCAGGGCCAAGCTCAAGACAAGGGCAAAGCCCTTCCGGCCCTTTTCCCCACAAGAACCGCAACGCACGCCTTTTCCATGGTCAAAACCAGTGGAAGATGGGGGCGGAGGAATGTCTCTGGACTGGGCGGGCCTCATTAATCAGGGATGATTGCCTTCGGCAGGAGGCTGGTTGAAGGTTATTATAGAAAGATTCCCCGACCCACGGCTTATGTCAAACGTCGAATAGAGATCGCTTCTTGCCTTGCTCCGTCGCCTACAAGCGATTTTGATTCATTCCCTATGCTTTCTACGATCACGATCCTCGGGTTGCGCCGCCTGCTGACTGGGCTGGCCGCAATAGCCTTTCTACTTGGGCTTTCGGCCAAAAAACGCCCCAACTTTCTCTTCATCATTGTGGACGACCAGTCCCCTTTCGACCTTAGGCTCTACAATTCGCGCTCCATACTCGACACCCCCAATATCGACCGCCTGGCAAAGGAAGGCATGGTGTTGGACGGGGCCTATCACATGGGTGCCTGGGTGGGCGGAGTATGCACGCCTTCGCGTCATATGGTCATGTCGGGCCGGACGGTCTGGCACGTGCCGGACAAGGGGGGGCGGGTGATGAACCCGCACGTAACCAACCCGAAGAAGGTACCGCCCGACTTGGCCGAGCATACTTTGCCGGCGGTCTTCAACCAGGCGGGATACGACACGATGCGCACTTGCAAGAACGGTAACAGCTATGAGGCGGCCAATAAGCTCTTCACCGTACGTAACGACGGCACCCGTCGCGGAGGCACCGACGAGACCGGCAGCCACTGGCACGGAGAGCAGGTCATGAGATACCTGAACGATCGGGAGTCTTCCAAGGACAAGGACCCTTTTCTGATCTACTATGGTTTTTCTCATCCCCACGACGTACGGGACGGAAAACCGGGATTGCTCAAGAAATACGGGGCCGTCAACCACGTCGACCAGAACAAGCTGCCGCCTGCCAGCCCAAAGCAACCGCCCTTGCCGCTCAATTGGTTGCCGGCGCACCCTTTCGACCACGGCCATACCACGGTGCGCGATGAAGTGGGGGTGAAAGGTGTCTGGAAAAATCGGGACGAGCGCACCATACGCAACGAGATGGGCCGAGAGTTCGCTTGCAGCGAGAACATCGACCTCCAAGTCGGTCGGGTACTTAAGAAGCTCGAGGAGATGGGGGAGCTGGACAATACCTACGTCGTCTACACCGCGGACCACGGCATGGCGATTGGTCGACATGGCCTGCAGGGCAAGCAGAACCTTTACGACCACACTTGGCGTATCCCTTTCATCGTCAAGGGACCGGGCATCGAGGCGGGCTCCCGAACGGTCGGCAACGTCTACCTCCTGGACGTCTTGGCGACCTTGTGCGACTTGGCAGGAATCGACGCTCCCGCCACCTCGGAAGGGAAGAGCTTCAAGCCCGTGCTGATGGGGAAGCGCAAACAGGTCCGCGACGTATTGTACGGAGTCTACTGCGGCGGTGGGCGACCCGGAACGCGATGCGTCAAACAAGGCGACTGGAAATTAACTCAGTACGAGGTCACAAAGACGGGGGTGAAGCACGTCCAGCTCTTCAACCTGAAGGAGAATCCTCATGAGTTCATCAGGGAGCATCATGACCCCAAGGTGGCCGCCATGACCGGGGTGAAACCAACCAAGAACCAGCTCAACTTGGCCAAGGATCCCAAATACGCGGAGAAACTCAAGGAGATGGAGGGCTTGTTGTTGTCCGAGATGCGGCGACTCGATGATCCCTACCGCTTTTGGAACCAGCCTGACGACGGGCTCGAGGTGCCGATCATTAAAGAGAGGATTAAGAAGCCGAAACAGCCCCGCAAACCTAAGAACCAGTAGCAAGGTTCCGTATGCCCCGGATCGTTTCTTTTGGTTTTCTCGTCCTTTGGGGTAAGTGGTCGGCTTTTGCCGACCTACAACCGGCAAAGATCTTTTCCGACCACATGGTTTTGCAACGCGATGCTGCGGTCCCCGTGTGGGGCTGGGCGGACGCGGACACTTCCGTCACGGTAGCCTTTGCGGATCAGTCCGTTACCACCAAGGCGGACGAGGGGGGCCGCTGGAAACTGAAGCTCGCCTCGATGGTGGCCTCGGCCACAGGCCGTTCACTTGAAATCAGCTCCGGTACGCGCAAAGTTACCATTCGGGACGTCCTGGTGGGCGACGTTTGGTTTGCCGGCGGACAGTCCAACATGGACTACAAGGTGCAGGGCATGGCCCGACGCCTGCCCGAAGGCAAGGCCTTGGCGGAAGCGGCGAACTATTCCGCGATCCGCCATCGTAAGGTCAGTGAGAAAAGCGCACCGCGTCCTCAGGCTGACCTCACGGGTGGCGGTTGGGTGGTATGCACGCCCCAAAGCGTTTATGGATTTTCGGGCGTTGCCTTTGTCTTCGCCCGGCGCCTGCACGTGGAACTCAAGGTTCCCGTCGGGATCATCGACTGCGCCTGGGGTGGTACGCCGATCGAGCCCTATGTTCCAGCCAGCGCCTTCAAGGGTCATCCCACTTTGGTCAAGTTGGCCACCTTGGCCAAGGCAGGTGACTTCGAGGCAATCAAGAAAATGCCGGGAGGTACCTTTGCCCGCAGTCCGGCTTGGTTGGCTGGGGCGATCTACAACGGGCGCATTGCACCAGTGGCGCCCTACGGTATCTGCGGGGCAATCTGGTACCAGGCGGAATCGAACTGCGGCAAAGGCGAGGATCCCCGCGACTACAGGTACAAGCAAAGGGCCCTTGTTCAAGGATGGCGACAGGCATGGAACAACCAGAACCTGCCCTTTTTCTACGTCCAGTTGCCTCAATGGAAAAGCTACGCCTGGACCTATGCTCGGGAAGAGCAGTTCCGTGCCATGGAGGTGGCTGGGACCGGAATGGTCGTGACCATCGACCTCGACAACGCCAACGACATTCATCCGCCCAATAAGATCGACGTCGGGGAACGCCTGGCTCTCTGGCCGTTGGCTAAGTTGTATGGCAAGAAGATACCCTTCAGTGGTCCGTTGTTTCGCGAAGTCGAGATTCGGGGAACCGAAGCCATTGTTCGTTTCGACTATGCCGAGGAAGGACTTATCGCGGGACGCATCAAGAGCATCGGAAAGATCGTAGAGGTCAAGGACGGTGATCTAAACGGATTCGAGTTAGCGGATATGGATGGGGTTTGGCATCCGGCCAAGGCCAAGGTCAAGGGGCGGACTGTGATGGTTAAGAGTCTCCAAGTGAAGCAACCGGTTGCGGTGCGCTACGCTTGCCACCCAGAAGCGCCTGAGGACCGCCCTTGGAACCTGTATGGGAAGTCGGGCCTGCCTGCTTCTCCCTTTTGTTCGGATTGGGGTAAAATGCCTTATGACCCGGCAGAGAATCCGATGCGTTGAATAATTTAAATAAATATGAAGAAAAACCCCAGCCCGCTATCCGTTCTAGCCATTGCTTGGCTGTTTCTGTGCCTAGGTCCTTCTTCCAGGGCCGATCCGCGTCCGGGCAGCCCGCTCTTTCGCTTCGGGGCAGTCGCCGATTGCCAGTACTGCGAAAAGACAAGCTCGAAGAGAAAGTACAACCTTTCGCCCAAGAAGCTCAGCGCCTGCGTAGAGCACTACAACAAGATGGAACTTTCCTTCGTGGTGCACCTCGGAGATTTCATTGACCGTGACTTCGAAAGCTTCGACAAAGTCGTCCCGATATACAATCAACTGAAGGCGCCGCATTATCACGTGCTGGGCAACCATGACTTCGAGGTGGCCGATGAAAAGAAGGCCTTGGTGCCGGCCAAGCTCGGATTAAAGGAGCGCTACTATGAATTTACCCGCAAGGGATGGCGGTTCATCGTAATAGACGGTAACGACGTGAGCCTATATGCCTGGCCCAAGCACGATCCCCGAACCAAGGCGGCTTCCGAATACCATAAGTCTATAAAGCCACGCCCGCCCAGTTGGAACGGCGCCGTGGGCGAAAAACAATTGCAATGGATCGAGTCCAAGTTGGTAGCCGCAACGAAAGCGAAGGAAAGAGTCATGCTCTTTTGTCATTTCCCGGTATACCCGAAAAACGGTCACAACCTTTGGAATGCCAAGGCGCTGACCGAACTCTTGGCTCGCTATCCGTGCGTGGCGGCTTACCTCAACGGGCACAACCATGCCGGCAACTACGGCCAGCGCGACGGCATCCACTACCTCACTTTGAAAGGCATGGTGGACACTGAGAAGAACTCTTATGCGGTCATCGAGGTCTACGCGGAACGCCTGGTTGTCAAAGGGTTTGGCCGGGAAACGCAAAGAGAGCTGACTTTGCCCGAGCGGCCTTAGTTTAGAAGATCATTCTTTCGTTCGGGCAAGTCTTCACTTCCACTTCTTGGCGGATTCGTCGAGTTGCTTATCGGTTAGGCCGAATGCCTTGGCTACGCCCCGGGCCATCATGACGTTACCCGCCTTGTTCATGTGCACGCCATCGCTGGTCAACTGCTTTCCCTTGGGGGCATCGGGAGGGAACTCCTTCAAGGCCGCCTGCATGTCGGCGTTAAGGTCGGCCAGGAGGCATTTCTTTTCCTTGGCCAAGGCCTTCAGGAAATCATTGTAGGGCGCCAGTTTTTGGTTCAAGGCATTGGCTTGGTCCTCCCGGATCATAGTGGAGGTAAGCAGCATGACCTTGACTCCGGCCGCCTGGGCTTGGTCGACGATTGCGGTGATATTCTTCTTGTACGACGGGAGGTCGACTCCGCGGGCGCCGTGCCAGACGTCGTTGACGCCACAGCTTAGGGTCATCCAGTCCGGTTTGTGGCGCAGAACGTCCTTTTCGAGACGGGCCAGCATCTGGTTGGACTTATGGCCGCCAATGCCTGCAAAGACGGGAATGGCCTCAATACCCTGATCCTTCAAGGCAGCGAGAACCAACTGGCAGTAGCCACCGGGCCGTCTGCCCGCCGCAGTAATGGAATCCCCGAGAAAGGCAATTTTTTCTCCACTGGTAACTGCAATGCCAGACGGAACGGAGGCCGTCTTGTTTTCGATCAAGCCAAACATGGCGTTGGCGAATGCGTCGCCAAGACGGACAAAGAACTTGCCGCTGCCGAGATAGTGATAGGGACGGTCGCTGCCCACCAAGCGCCATTGGGCGAAATTCTTGGCCCACCCGCCATCGAAGACTTTGCGGGCTTTCAAGTCGTATACCTCGTAGCTTTCAACCGACACCACGTTGCCCTTGAACCCGGGCGCCTTGGCCGCTTCGCGCTGGCCCACGGAGACAGCGTTCTTGTCGACTCCCTCCTTGGTCATGTTGGTTCCCAAAACACCGATAACGAAAGGCATCTTCGGTGTCTCGTACTCCCTGCGCGCGTCTTTGATGAAGTGGATCATGTTCTGCCTGTAGTTGTCGCGAAAGGCATCCGAGAACTGGTCGTTGAATCCTTGGAACCAAACGAACCCTGCCATCTCGTGACCGACCTTGGGATCATAGGCTGGATGATAATTCTTGAGATCCTTGAGCACCGCGTGGACGGCCTCGTTCATCATTCTCCAATTGAGGCCCGCGTTCTTCTTGATCTCCTCGGCCTTGCCTCCGTTCTTTTCCTTTTCATTCAACTCATAGGGTCCGGCCGAGGGGGGACGGAAATTATAATTGATGGATTTGCCGCCCCAGGAGGTCTTGATGAGCAGGATGGGAGCATCCAGCTTTTGCGCGAGCGAGAGCCCGAACCCATACTCCGGACCTATCTTGTCCTTGTTGCCGCCGTAGCCAACCGACAGGGGCCCAGAGCGCTTGTTGCCGTCCGCAATGGCCGAGACGTACACCTGTTCCGACACGACGCAGGCAGAAGCGACCTGCTTCCTGTAGGCCTCATACGCGTCCTTATGCTTCTTCACCTTTGCCTCCAAGGCTGTTTTCTCGGGCCCATCGCTCATGTTCTTGATCTTGTCGTTGGAAATCCCGCCGGTAAGCTCGTCGATTTTTCTTCCCTCGGCCAGTTGTTCGCTGAGGACGTTTTTGGACAGGCCGCTTCCCTTCTTAAACACCATTTGGGCAAGCCTCTTGTCTTTCGCATCGTCCGAGTCATAAAGGGTTGCGATGGTATGTGAGTTTGCGTGGCCGACCATGTTCGACTGGCCGGCAAGAATGAAGATTTTGAGCTTTTTACCCTCTAATTTTGAGGCGAAACCACTTATCGAAAAAAGCGATAGAAGGGTTGCGAGGCAGAGCTTGTTCAATATTGCATTTTTCATAAGTACATTGTCTGGAAGGTTAACCAGGGTATGAAACGTTCACCTTGATAATTTAGACAGGCGATATAATGAATAAGCGGAGGTTCATAACCCGCTTCAAGCATTAATCTGCCAATGGCAACTTAATTGTCGACGAGTGCGATGCCCATTTCCTAAGTTTTAATTCAAACCCTATTCAGGCGCCTTAAGCTCTTAATTCCTCTCTGCCCATGAAAGCCTACTTATTCAAATATCTTTTTGTTTTTGCGTATATTTCTTCCGCCTCCGGGGGAGAGTTCGCAAGCGGCGTCGTTTACCATGACGCCAACCGCAACCAGAAACGGGATCTTGGCGAGAAGGGTATTCCCAAAATTGCGGTGTCCAACGGGGTGGATATTGTGGAAACCGATGAGCAGGGGCGCTGGCGTTTGCCATCCTCGGATGACGTCATATTCTTCGTCCTCAAGCCGAGTGGATGGATGACCCCCCTGAACGACCACCTGCTCCCCCGCTTCCATTACGTTCACAAGCCGAACGGGTCTCCGCCCTCGCGTTATGCCGGCACGAAGCCAACGGGCCCCCTGCCCAAGTCGATTGACTTCCCGCTGCACAAGCAGGAGGAACCGGGCAAGTTCCGAGCCATCTTCTTCGGCGATCCCCAGCCGCGCAACCAGAAGGAGATCGACTACATCGCCAATGACGTGGTGGCCGAGTTGGCGGGCACCGATGCCAAGTTCGGGGTCACCTTGGGTGACATCATGTTCGACAACCTAGATCTCTTCGGCAGCTTGAACGGCTCGATTGCCTTGATCGGCATCCCTTGGTTCAACGTCATCGGCAACCACGACTTGAATTTCGAGGCGAAGGTGGATCATCTTTCCGACGAAACCTTCGAGCGTGTATACGGTCCGCCCTATTTCTCCTTCGACTACGGCGAGGTGCACTTCATCGTGCTCGACAACGTGGACTGGTTCCATGATGCCGAGCGGAAGCGCAATACCTATCGCGGTGGTTTCGGGGAACGCCAATTGGCTTTCGTAAGGAACGACTTGAAGCGGGTGCCTGAGGAAAAACTCGTCGTCTTGATGATGCATATTCCTCTCACCGGCACCAAGGACCGGCAAGCCCTCTACCGCTTGATCGAGCATCGTCCCCATACCTTGAGCATATCCGGCCATACCCATCGCCAAACCCATACGTTCATTGACAAGCGAGATGGCTGGCAGGGAAAAAAACCACACCACCACATCGTCAACGTAACGGTTTCCGGAAGTTGGTGGAAAGGGGCCAAGGACGATCGCGGCATACCGCACGCGACCATGTCGGACGGGGCTCCCAATGGTTACTCCCTGATCACTTTCGATGGACACGGCGCCACCTTTGACTTCAAGGCCGCCCGGTTTCCCGCCAGTCACCAATTGCGTATTCACGCTCCCGTCGCCATCGAGGCGGTGGACGCCGAAAAGACCCATGTTTACGTCAACGTCTTCTCCGGTTCGGTCAAATCCACCGTAAAGTTGCGGGTGGGTAAAGGGCCGTGGGCCGAATTAAAGCAGGTGCGGGAGATCGATCCCCACTACCTCGCCTTGAGGGAAGCCGAGATCAAGTCAAACTCCTCCGGTTTGCCGATGGGTGGAGGAACTCCCTCCGATCATCTCTGGAAAGGAACCTTGCCGCCCAACCTGTCGAAGGGTTCTCATTTGCTGGAAGCCGTGACCAAGGACATGTATGGCCGCGAGTTTCGAGCAAGCCGGGTCCTGCGGGTGAATTAAGCTCCGGCTTTGCCCTGGTTGTCGCGGGGAGTCCGCATGGCTAAATCGTAAGCCGGAAAAAACAAACGGTCAGAGGGGGGACTTAGCCAAGGCCCTAGGCGCCGTGCAGCCTCGATCTTATTCGGCCTTCGACCACTCGAGGTACCTGCTGGAGATTTCCGCGTCCTTGGGGCTTCCTGCATGGAAAAGAAAACGGTAACGAAAGGTAGCTTCCTCGCCCTTTTTAAGCACCATGTTTCCCGCACCTTTCGGTTTGCCCTCGAAATGGCGCAGGCCGAACGGGTTGGCCGCCACCAATCCGTAATCCCGAGCGTGCCACCAGGTCGGGTGGCGCGGATTGGACGGATGGTCGAAGATTGAAATCCCTATCTCCTTATCGTCGAAGGGCGCCCAGTAGGAAACCCATGAAGCGCGCTTCCCCCAAATCGGCTTGCCCACGACACCCTCGCTATTGATGGCGCTGCCCTTGGCCACCTCGCCCCGCAGCCTGAATTGAGGCGCCATGCGGATGCCCATGCTTCCTTCCTTGGTATCCCCGAAGGTGACGTCTCCCACGGTGGCCTTGAGGGTGACGGATATATCTATGGCCCGATCCTTCTCGTTGGGCGCGTAAAAGGAAAGGGTTCGCTGATCTTGGCAGATGGTCTTGCCCTCGGCATTTTGCCATAGGTTGAGGGCCGTAAAGGAAGAGCTGTTCATGGAAAGGAAATCCTGATGGACGATCTTGCCCCGCCCTTTGCCCACGGCCCAGAAATCCACCCCGTTTACCTCACCATGGGTGTACCACAGGGAGGCATGGTGAGGATGGTCCTTGGCCTCGCCCTTGGCCGCTTCCTCAAGGGGAAATTGCCTGGACATGGGAAGACCGAAGGGACCTACGATAGGATAAAGGACGGGCTTGGCCCTCTTGTCGTCCTTGTAAACGTATTTGGTGAAAAGCTTATCGTCCACCTTGACGGCAATGGAGCCGTTTTCCTTGGCAAGGGAAACCTTGCCGGCATGCAGAGAGGCTGCAACTGAAAATACGGAGGCGGCGAAAAACGCAACTTGGGATATCTTTTTCATAAGGAGGGAGCGGAATTGTTGCGCGATGG
>Ga0160422_10000021_pt1 | contig 73002 bp, 53 predicted proteins | sample Fk160mmetaG_FD_108192 | JGI IMG/M metagenome (GOLD analysis project Ga0160422, IMG submission 108192) | Marine microbial communities from the Central Pacific Ocean - Fk160115 60m metaG | ecosystem: Environmental > Aquatic > Marine > Oceanic > Photic zone | place: The Central Pacific Ocean... | reverse complement strand
GGTGTTCTGAATATTCAACATCGCTGGAGTGTGGCGAATCAACTTCAAAATCGCTTCCGCAAGTTGGACACTCAAAGAATAAACCCTGATCAAGATCCACATCAAGTTCTTCGTCGCAGGATGGACACTGCACGAGCATTGAAAAACCTAGAAGTGAGTGGTTTATATTCAAATCGGCGACAGTATTTTTTCTGTGCATGGGTACCCTTTGCTTTGGTTTTCTAGTAAGCAGTATTTCCAACAAGAAATTCACTAATTGCTTCAGCAAAGTCCTCTGGCGTTGGCATCTCATGCATGATTGAGCGAATTTTTTTGCCACCTGGCAGTCCTTTACTGAAAGCTACAGCGTGACGTTGCATCCAGCGTGGTTGTATGCCAACGGTGTCTTTGGACAACTGAATGTAGCGGTCCCAGCACCATTTTCTGGTCGCAAAAGCTTGTTGAGTTTCATCCATCTCTTGCCAATCGTCATGGAGTTTAACCCACGGTAAAGCGGCCTCTTCCATCCAGCCTAAGCCGACTTTTAGGTAGCCAAACATTGCTGGTCGACCAATTGCGCCACGGCCGATCATCAATCCGGAAGCGTTGGTCTTTTCCAGACACTTAGCCGCACTTGCTGAATCTACCACGTCACCATTCGCAACTACTGGAACTTCTACCGACTCAACGACTTGTTTGATGTAATCCCAATCGGCAATTCCGGAATATCGCTGTCTAAGGGTTCTACCGTGAACGCACAACCGCTGAGCACCGACCTTTTCCAGTCGTTGACATATTTCGACGGCGTTATGGTGATCAGCACCTGTTCCAAGACGCATTTTTGCAGTGACAGGAACATCGACGCTATCAACAATGTCACTAACCATCGAAACTAAGTTATCAGGTTCGCCCATCAATGCCGCACCGGCACAGATTTTCGTGACCTTCGGAGCAGGACAGCCAAAGTTAAGGTCGATAACATCAGAATTTGGCGCCAACATTTCTGCAGCAGTAACCATGTCTTTAGCATCACCACCGAAAATTTGTGGAATGAATGGCACTTCGGTTTCATGCGATTCCATTTTACGCCATGAGGCAGTTGCTGCACGGCTAAGAGCGGTTGAATTGGTAAACTCGGTAATGGTGACATCAGCACCACATTCTTTGGCTAACAGTCGAAAAGGTAGGTCTGTCACTCCTGACATTGGGGCGAGAAACAATGGGCGTTCTTCACCTTCCCACTTACCAAACTTCTGGCCGATGAACTCGCTCATCAAGCCGTGCTCGCCCAAGTTATTTTTCAATGGTTGGCTGGATTTACGATGATAATTCGGATTCTAACATTTCAGCAACACGGCGCATTCTCCGTAACACTCTGTCTAGTGAATCTTGGACATTGCGTTGGACCTGCGCAGCATCCTCGCCGTTCATTCGATGACCCAGAGGTAGTCTTCCCCCAAGCAAATTTAGTAGCAGCATTTGTTGCTTTGGCTTGACATTCTGCAGCTCGTTAGCGACATCATCAATTGACAATTTGCCTTTCTTTAACGCCATCAGTAACTTAGATTGCTGCTTTTCGTTGAGGATGCGCTGGAAACCACCCTTCTTGAGCATCCAGTCTTCACCGCGCCGTTGGTGCTGAGCAGTCATTGCATTCCACAGTGCGACTGCCAATCTGTCCGTGCGTGGGACTCGTTCGACCATGTTGCTACTTCTAAATCGCTCAAGAATGCGGCCAATTCTTGCCTTCTGGCCGCCAATAATTTCTGCCGCTTCATCAAGCGATAATGGTGCGTCTCTGCCAAGCATTAGTTGGAATAACTGAACCGATATCGAATCTGCCTTGATTTCCTTGCCAGGGCGCTCACCTAGGAGTCCGAAATCACCCATCCATTGTGATAGACTACTCTCTTCTGAATCATTGACTAGAGGGCGATGATCGGCAATGCCCAGCGTTAACACTGGGCGGTCATTTTCTGGTAGCTCCAAGACCAAGCGTGGATTTTCTCTACCCCAGTATTCGTCGATTATTTTCATTCTCTGATTAACCGTAATACTTGCTTGGCTGGCAAATATTTCGATTGCATTGGTCAGTGAGCCGCCGCGTAAATAGTAGCGTCGCCAACCTTTACCCTCATTGGTATAGCCAATAATACCTGACTGAACTAGTCTAGTCAGGTGGTGGTTGAGTGAGGCTGGTGTTAGGGCTAATTCATCTGCTAACATTTGAGCGTCCCAACCCACCTCTGGTTGGGCAAATAGATAATCACGCAGTAATCGATGGACCGGATTTGCAAGACCGTGGTCCGCCATCTCATCGCCGCGTTTTCTGACTAGGCAAAGTGTATCGACAAACCAAGAGGTTAAACTATCGATGTCTCGGTCGCTGGTCGGCAGTGCGATTTCTTGCAATCTGACCTTGAACATATTCTTCAATGACGAGGGAACGTCGAGGGTCTTTGAATGCTGTGCATTAATTGCCGCTCAAGCGGCGAAAAATGATACAGTTGTCTAACGGCGTTCGTCAAGCCACTCGTAGTCTACGCCTCGAGAGCCGTGCCAATCAATGTCCATATCGATGTGCGGCATCAGGTCAATTCGGTCCTCCCGCAGTATACCCCGACGCCTGAGCACTTTGATCGCAGAGTGAACAGTTGCTCTAGTTCGACCAATTCGCCTAGCGAGGTGAGCTTGTGACCGAGGAATGCCCTCCTTAACTATGTCTTCAATTATTAATTTTTGAACCAAAGACAGTCCAATTGGCAGCGCAGATGCGGCTCTTTGTTCGGTAACTGCAATTCCTTTTAGCACCTCAATCTGGGTTGGAGCACCAGCGAAGTAACAGGTTCGGCCGTTTACCGGCATCACAGTAATGCTTTGGCGGCTCTGCAATACGTCAAGGTGGTGCCTCAGGGTTCCGTTTGCGGTTGCAAGAGTTGATTGTAATTCACGATAGCACAGGCCAGGATGTTTCTCTAATGTTAGTAAAATCCTGCGACGTAGCGGGTGTTCAGTATTCCTTCTTTTGGTGGAAATGCCACCGAAAGCCAATGCACCGACGGCACTCGCAGCGGCAGTCATACCCCCAGCAACACCAGCAATTCCCCCAGCTGCTCCTGCTATGCCGGCGGCAAGCCAAGGACGCTGTCGAATCCATTGGGCAATCAGAGGCACAAGACTTCTAATCAGTTCTCCTTAGTTAAAGCATCCGTAAGATGATTCACTTGACCGAACCTGAGCGGATTTTAAGATGAGCAACCAGTGGTGAAAGCAACCTACCGCATGCTATACCATGCTCACTGAGCGCATATGCTACACGCACCGGAGGGCCCTCGTCGACAGTTCTAATGATGAGTCCTTCTTCAGCGAGCAGGGTAAGTTTGTCAGAAAGTGTGCGTGACGATATCCCTTCAAGCAGGTTTTTCATTTCGTTGAATCGTCTTGGCCCGGCGATGTAGAGGGAGGATAGAATTTCGATTGTCCAGCGGGAGCCGAAAACCTGCAAGGCTTCGACGGCTGCCTGCACTTCCCAACTAATGTCGTAAGCCTCGCTGTTGGAGTAATCGGCCAGCGCATTTCTAATTGAAATACCGTTTTCAATGGTGTCTTCGATTTTGTTGATTATCAGTGTGATTGATTCTTTTGAGATTTGCTGTGCTGGTTTTGGCATAATATCACACGGGTAATATTGGCGATATTAACTTCCTTTTTTACACTTAGTGCTACAAACGAGTGAATTGGGAAGTGAAAAAATTGCTTAATTTGCAAAAAAACCCAATAACAGTAGGTGTAATCTTTAACACCTAGTTAAAATCACGGGAGAGCATGAGTGTACTATCTAATAGTAAAGTAATGCTGGGCGCCGCTTTGGTTTGCCTAATTTTGAGTGCCCCTTTGTCAATCCTGTCAACAGGCGCAGTAGAAGGTGCAGTGGAAGATAATTTTGAAACCTTCCCAACAGACAATGCCTGTGCTGACGATGATTGTACGGAAGCTGACCCGGACTGGGCAACCAGCACCGGCGAGCGAAGTTACTACGCCTGGAATCTAACAAACCCGGGTGATGCAGAGCCGGTCTACGAGCAAGTAGGCCCGTTCGATTACGACATCACCTACACCCGTGAAATCATTGATTTCGACAAAACTGCGGGAACCTTAACCTACAGCGAATCTAAGGTATACACCTGCGCTGAGGACACAAGAACACCATGTGACAGTGAAGTGACCACAACCAATATCCCGTTCCAGCCACAAGTTGTTGGAGCGACCGGTCTTGCGATTTCGGGGATTATGGATTTAACCAAGGCTGGATTCGCTGCTGGTGCAATTAACAATGAAATGACCTCATTCAGTGCTGGTAAAGCAACTGCTGACGGTCTTGCGACCCAATATGGCGGAATCCAAGCCGGTGCAATGACTGACGGCACTGCTGTTGATGCAGCAACTGCGTCAACGATGATTGGTGTTGCGTATTATGATGCCTTTGACGCTTACTTTGCAGCTACTAACCAATCCGGTATGAACAACATGCCAGGATTCCCTCCCACAGTGACTTACACCCAAGCCATCCAAGGTCAGCAACAAGCTGCAGGAGTCACAGATCCAAGCATGATGTTCACTGGTAACGCATCGATTACCGACATGTCTTATGCCTTTGACTCTGCTAAGATGTTGGATGAAAATGGAGAACCAAATGGTGACGATGTTTCACTAACTGGAATGGTTGGTGTCATGGTTCTAGCAGGTCACTGCAATGCATTCCCAACTGCAACTTATGATGAAGTAATGGCGGATGCAGGAAATAACTTTGTTAATGTTGGAACTATGCAGAGAGCCCTTATTTGGGGCTTCGGAGTGACAGATGATATCAACGCAACTATTGCTAACGATTGGGCCTTGTGTTACGGCATAGGAGGCACATTCGCCAACACCCACGGCGGTGGCGACGATGATTGGTTTACCGACCAATCTGGCACTGCTGTCGATGCATCAACTCGTATTATGAACTACCTTGGAGTTGACATCGATAACGCAATTGCCATGAATCTATTACTTGGTGGCCAAGGAGAGGCTGTACCAACTGGTCTTCTAGCGACCAATGCAGTAGGCGATGAATCTGCCACAGCGTTTGGTGTCGCTACTTTCATTGGCATGGACGCTGCAACGGCAATGTCCACTTACAACTTAGACATGGCACAATATGGGGCAATCGCCACATGGGTTGGCGGCTGGTTAGGCAGTCAGACTGCTCTACCATTGGTGCTGCTTGGTGGCACTGGAACCATAACTGCTGAAGAGTTCGTTAATGTAACACTTGGTGGCGAAGACCCGGTTAACGGCGGCTACCTAAGATACAGCCTAAACATGGGCGGAGCATGGGGCGTATTGGGTGCCTCAGCCGGAGCCCCTCCAGTATCAGTTGCCCCTGAGGTAGCTGGAAATCTGTTGTATGGGCCACTAGGTATTACCACCAGAACAGGTTCAGGCTTATTCCTCTACGGTGAATTGTTTGGACAGACTCCGCCAATTGATTTGGCAACCATGCAACCAGGTGCACCAATGCCTTGGGATGAGGCGGCAATTGGCGCAATCTATGGCATTGATGCTAACGCTGCTGCTGCTCTAAGGTCGCTACTCAGAGATGCCATTTACGATGACTTCGTTCCAGACTTCTTGCTGGGATTAGGTAGCGATGGTCCTTACAAGACTCAGACCGTCAATGAGTGGCTGTTTGGCTGGAGAGACCCAGTTAGCGCCTTCGTAGCTGGCGACATTACAGACCCAACACTGGGCTGGACCAAGTTGGAAACCAATCTGACTTACTATGGCTCTGGCGGTGTATCGACTGGACCGGCGACCACCTACACAATTTGTACTGGACACAACTCAGACTGTGACAAGGGCGAAACATTGCTTGAGGACGGCTCCAACGAACTACCGTGGCACAACACACAAATGATGATGGCCACCTTTGGGCTAGTCGGTGTTGAGACCCTCGACGAAACCACCGGTGGTTTCCTAACCGGCGATGGTGACAAAGTCGATGCGGGCGGTTACGCAATAACGGAAGTTGTTTGTTCTGGAACCAGTGAGGTCAAGAACATACCAGTAGATGACTGCACTGCGTCAGTGGACCCAACCACTAGACCAATCACTGCGAAACTGATAAAGTCATTCAGTTTGGTTGACGCAATGACACCTGCTCTACCGGTTTACTTCGGCACAGAAATCAATATGCAGGCTGAACAACTGTCAGGCTTGATAATTGCCGGTGACTCAACTTCGACATTCTACCTTGACATGAGAGGTCCATACGATAGAGCAACTGCACCAACCATGGATGACTTACAACCAGTTTTCCAAATCGTTCAGTCTTCAGAGATTGAAGATGATGATGCAGAAGAAATGGAGAGTTCAATTGTTACCAACCAGAACGGACTAACCTACTGGACAAACTTCGACGTCCCAACAGACTACATTGCACTGCTACTGCTACTGGGCACAATCTCCTGTCTAATCCTTGGAGTCATTGCTCTAGGTAACGACGAAGAGTGAAGCCAGGTTTTAGTGACACTGGAAAACTGCGCCGTAGGGTGAGCGAAAGCAACAGCACTCACCTTTGAAATGGTGAGTCCTTCAGGTGGTATCATGGCCAAGCGAGTTCTCCTAGTGCGTGGAGGCTCCCTTGGCCGTAATACTGGGCTGGGAGCAGCTCATCATAATCTTGTGGATTTGCTTGAAAACGACAAAATCGATGGCTGGGAACTTGCTGGTATATGCGAATATCCGCTCGAAAAAACTAGTAATCCAATTTCTAGAATTTGGCAAAGATGGTTTGCCCATCCTCGTCGCGTAGCAAAAAAAATCCATCACCTGGTGCGTAATAGCCGGTGTGATCTTGTGCACATAACTGATCAAGAGCAAGGCCACTTGATGCCAAAAAATTGTCCGGTTCCCGGGATAATTACGGTTCACGACTTGTTCCATCTATTTCCAGAACACCTGCGGTTTAGCGATGAGGTAATTGCGGTGGGTGATACCAAACCGGGAATAGTTAGACGTCGAGATTTGCAGAAACTCAAGGCTGGTATAAACCGAGCCAATCATTTACTGTGCAACTCTAAACACACACTTGAGGCTGCTAAGCAGCACTTTCCAACTGTTGTGGCAAGCCGTGTGCCACTTGGTATAAAATCAGCAAAATATCACCCACAGAATAACCAACCGATCCAGATTGATTTACCCGATAAGTGTAATTTGTTGGTTGTTGGTAGTAACGACCCAAGGAAGCGAATGAACTTCTTGTGCAAAGTAATTGCCGGGTTACCAGAAAATATTACCAGCCAAATCCATATTCATCATGTTGGTAATTCCTCAGCAAATTCTGGGTTGCCAGCAATATCTGAGATGATAAAACTCCACGGTTTGGACAATTGGACTATTCATGGCTCTTCGGTATCTGATGAGTATTTGATGACGCTACGTCTGAAGTGTGAAGCACTACTATTTCCATCGGCGAGTGAAGGATTTGGCTATCCACCAATTGAATCGATGGCGGCCGGAATGCCAGTTGTGTGTGCTAATCTACCCTCCCATAATGAACTGATGCCAGATGGTGCATGCATACCACCAGACGATCAAGCTGCTTGGTCTGAAGCGATAACATCGATTGTTGAGGTTTATCAGTCGAACAAACCAAACACTAGGAAACCTGACTTAGGGTTAATCAAGCATGCACAGAATTATGATAATGCGGTGTTCTGTAAAAAGTTAGGTGAATCTTACTCTTCTATGATAACATAGGGTTACCAAGGAAATTTCACATTCCAAACAATGCCGTCAAATATTATACATTGGATTCCAAGTAAAACGGTGCCTAATAGCATCACTTTACCACCTTCGAAACCGTCTTTGTAGGCAGAATATGCGAGTAGGCCAAACATGATGTTGCCAATACAGACAAGTGTTAGAATCCCAATAACTAACAGTGGCGTCCATGAAAACTCGTTGTTGAGGTGGAAAAGGGTACTTTCAAGCCACAGCATCGAGGGAATCAAAAACAGAGAGTAGGCAAGGAAAAGCCTGTTTGTGCCTTTCCCATCAGACTCATCTTGCCATGGCCAACGTAATTGCTCAACTACCGATAACTCGGCGCGATACAGAATAGTCCACCAATACATTAGCCAACCAAAGGCAGCTAAAAACATCAAAGGAACTATGAATTTTATCCACGATTCAGGTATCCCTCCCCAAAGAGCCATTCCATCTTCAGCCCTTACAACACCGTAGACATACGACAGGAGAACAAGAATGCCACAAATTATCACATAGATACGAATGAATTGGCGAGTAATCTTCATCATTCAAAGGTCGGTATACGCCGCTTAAATGCTTAATTGATGTGAATCCATCGATACGCATTATTCATGAACATCTTGTTATTCGTCCACACCATGCAACCAATCCAACGTGTAGCAATAGTCGGGGCCGGCAACATGGGTTCAGGTATAGCACAGAAGTCTGCCCAAGAAGAATTTGACGTGCAAATGGTAGACAGAGAGCAACAATGGGTGGATCGTGGGCAGAATATAATCGCTGATTTTCTTAGTGAGGCAATCGGCAGACGAATTTTCACAGAGCAACAAGTTGCTGAGATTAAGTCGCGCATCACCGGGGTTGTCGGGGTAGAGAAAACCGCAGAAGATACCGACCTAGTAATCGAGGCTGTATTCGAGGATTTTGATGTCAAAACCGCAGTTTTCGAGACCTTGGATGCTGCTTGCGGCGATAAAACCATACTTGCATCCAATACCTCCTCGCTTTCAGTTAACGAACTAGCAGAGGCAACTGGAAGACCAGACCGGTTTGTCGGTTTGCACTTTTTCTATCATCCAGCAAAAAACCGGTTAGTAGAGGTTATTCCGGCTGCATCAACTAGTCAACAGACTATTGACAGAGTTGTCCAGTACTGTAAGATGCTTGGCAAGGTGGTTATCGTCTGCGGTGACCGACCAGGATTCGTCGTCAACAGATTCTTTGTGCCATGGCTCAATGAGGCGTGCTTATTACTCGCAGAAGGTCATGGAACAGCAGCACAGATAGATGCGGTTGCGCGTAAGGCGTTCAGGATTGGCCTTGGACCGTTTGGACTGATGAATCTTACCGGCCCACCAATTGCACTGCACTCAACCGATTACTTGGCGCAACAATTAGCAACGCCACGATATAGTGGGGCGGCTAACCTGCGAGAACTTGTCAGTGCTAATAATCAGTGGGAAATTGACGAAAATGAATCGTACTCAGAGGAGCAGTTCGAGCAGATTTCCCGCCGATTATACGGCGTAGTGTTTGGTGTTGCAGCTCAGATTGTTGATGAAGGAGTATGTTCCATGGAAGATGTCGATCGCGGGGCCAAGGTGGGCTTGCGTTGGGCTCGAGGACCGTTTGAATTAATGAATAAGGTAGGCGTTTTGCAGTCGTTTGAAATGGCGCAAGAATACCTACAATTATGCCGAGACGAAGCAGGTAACAGTAACTGGCAGATTCCAGAATTTTTTACTAAACAGGCTAACAGTGATGACAACTGGGTTTTCTCTTATGTCGATACTGAAATAAGCGATGGGATTGCTACAATCACCATTAATCGGCCAGAAGCAATGAACGCATTGAATGAGACCGTAATTGAACAACTCGGTATCGCAGTTGCTGCTGTCAACAATAACGATGAGGTTCACACCATGGTATTGGATGGAGCAGGAAAGGCTTTCATTGCCGGCGCAGATGTAAAATTCTTTGTCGACAAGATAAGGTCAGATTCAATTCTTGACATTATTGAATTTACCAGCAACGGTCACAAAGTACTAAACTCAATCGAGAACTCATCGAAGACTACCATTGCCTTAACCACCGGATTGGCTCTTGGGGGCGGTCTGGAGTTAGCGCTTTGCTGTGACTATAGAATCGGGACACGGAGAACACAATTTCGTTTCCCCGAAACCTCAATTGGCATTTACCCAGGTCTCGGCGGGTCGCAGCGCCCGGCTAGAATTTCGGGAATTCCGTTAGCTAGATGGGCGGTTTTGGGTGGCAACTTCATGACTGCTCAAGTTGCCTATGACATTGGGTTACTAACCCATCTGGTTGATTTATCAGAGGTTGAAAGTACAACAAACATGTGTGTAGGTAAAGGTAAACCAGACAATAAGTATGCTGGTAAACCAACCAATGAAGCAAGTGAAGTAGTAAAATTTGCTACTGATTTTTACAGTGACGCCAACCTAAATATCCTACTGTCCGGCGGTTGCCCAGAAGGCTATGATTCTGAGGATAAGTCGATTTCCCGTCAATTAAAGAACCTGAAATACACTGCACCAATAGCTTTGTCAATGGCTAGCGATTTAATCGATGTGACCGCAACTACAACGCTAGCCGAGGGCCTTGACATAGAATTATCTAAATTGACTGATATATTTACTACCAGAGATGCGCTTGAGGGACTCTCAGCCTTAATCGAAGGGCGCAGAGCAACCTACACCAATTCATGAGGTAAGATTGAAAATGACCAGTCAAAATCTGCCGATTTTGTACAGCTTTCGGCGGTGTCCATATGCCATGCGTGCTAGAATGTCGATTGTCAGGTCAAATTATATTTGTGAGCACCGAGAGGTAATACTTCGTAATAGGCCTGACCATATGATGGAGATTTCACCAAAGGGCACCGTACCAGTATTACTGCTTCCAGACGCTACGGTAATTGAAGAAAGCCTGGAAATTATGCAACACGTGTTGGGTTGGGAACCTGATGAACTGGAAAGTTCTTGGGTCAACCGTAATGATAACGAATTCAAGTTCCATCTTGACCGTTACAAATACCCCAATCGATATGACAATGTCGACGTTACTTCACACAGAAACTCTGCAAAATCATACCTTGACGATCTTGATGACGCAATCAACAAAGGCATCTCAACGGCACTAAACGACGCATTGTTTCCATTCGTTAGACAATTTGCCAATCATGATAGAGAGTGGTTCGATACGCAGAGTTGGGCTAACATCCATGGTTGGTTAGCAGATAATCTAAACAGCACTGAATTTCTGATATGTATGAAAAAATATCCGCAGTGGCACGCTGGCGATGCTATCCTCCAGTTTCCACCTACTGAATGATTGGTAAGTGCTTGACAGGTGGTGCTATCCCTAGGTCTTGCGGGAAGAACATGGTTGGTTCAGGTATTGGTATGGGAGTGATTTGCTGGCCAACTAATGCAACTCTGCTTGGTTTGGAATCTGAAAGGATTTTCCTCCCCGTCAGTGGGGCAATCTTTGCGGAAAACTCCATGATGTCATCGTGGCTTGGCATATTTTCCGCACTGAGGTTCTCTCGACTATTGCCAACGAAGACATAGCCTTTGTTTTCAATGAAGTCGGGGTCAGCACGGTTGTCTAGGGCGGCAAACTCCCGGATATTTTCGTCACTCATGTTGATGCCTTTCATCAAGGTGTGGCGAGCAACGATACGAGTGTCCAATGAAGGCAGTAAATCAATGGTCTTTTCGAATTGTTCCCAAGCGCGTGAATTCCATTTTGGCTTGCATACTTTGTTGAAGATTTCCTTGTTGGGGGCGTCAACCGAAACATAGAGCTGTGTTGGCAGCGGATCTAGTCGTTCCAAAACTTTGGGAAATGTTCCGTTAGTTACCAGCATTGTAGTCATGCCATGTTTGTGACACAGATCTATGTATTCACCTAGCCTACGGTAGAGAGTTGGCTCCCCGTTGAGTGATATTGCCACATGTTTTGGGTTTTGAGCGTCTAACCATTTTTCTCGCGCCACCTTTGGGTTACCGCCGAATCCAGACAACAGTCTGCGTTGGGCACGCACGGATTCGTAGAGTAATTCTAGCGGATCTTGGTCAGTGAGTTCTAGCGTATCCATGTGTGGTTCCCGCCAGCAGTACGTGCACGCAAGATTGCACTGGTCAACGACTGGTGAAGTCTGCATGCAATTGTGGCTCGCAATACCATAGAATTTGCCTTTGTAACACTGTCTGTCTCTCAATAGTGATTCTTTAGTCCAGTGGCATACTTTGACACCACCATGTTCACCAACAATGTGGTATCTTTGCTTCTGTAACTTTGCTTTCAGCGCTAAATCCATACCCATCTGGTATCAACTCCTGAGCCGTCAGCCTCGGTTCCTAATGGGTTCGGGTTAGGCTCGGACAATCAGCCGTCGAGTGTTTCGGTTATCAATCCAACACCTGATATATAATGCTCAAATAATACTTTTTTTGTAGGTTATTTGACTAAATGCAAGGCTATATTCGGTGTTTTGAAAAACACCTAATTTTAATAATGCATCTTTGTGTTGGCTTTTTCACCACTGCTTAATATACTCTAGGTGTTAAAAGTAAAGTGAGGATAACACAATGGATCGTGAACTAGAAGCATATGTTGACAATGTGATGCAACGCCAAGAATATCGCAACGGTATTTTTGGTAACTGGCTACAACGAATTTTGCAAGGTATTGCAGATTTTCGTTGGGCAGTTAATGAAAGAGGCTCGTATAGCATGAGGAGAAGTGAGTGAATGGACCAATATCTTGACGAGTATGTTAACAGGATAATGGACGATCAAATCTATCGCAGTGGAATCGATTTGTTTCCCAGTTGGTTGAAAAGAATATTTCGGCGCAAGTAACAGTTATCCAATACTAACCTCCTTAACTGACCGATTTATCCGCGAGGCATGAGTCGGTGGTTGCCACACCTGATTGGGCTGTTAACGCCACTGGTTACCATCATCGGTATCCTTGCTGGTGGGTGGTGGATGGGTGCAACCGTTTATCTCGCACTTGGTGTATATCCGTTGTTGGATTTGATTGCTGGCCAGAGCTCCAATACCAACCCGTTGGAGGAAGGTAAAGCCTTCAACTACATCGTACACGCACATGCGATTTTAGTTCCAATAGTAATATTAGTGCTATTGTATACTGCATTAGTAAATTACACACCGTTCGTTTGGTTAGGGGCATTATCAGTCGGACTGAGTAGTGGTGCCTCTGGTATTGTCACTGCTCACGAACTGGGACACAGGCGACCTCGCTCAGCGAGTTGGTGGCTGTCACGTTTGGATTTGATGTGCGTATTGTATCTGCATTTCACGATTGAACACAATTACACTCACCACAAACACTGGGCAAAGGCCAGAGATCCAACTTCATCTCCATGGGGCAGAAATGTCTACTACCACTTCATACGAACTATCCCGTTACAAGTTAAGGGTGCCTACAAAGCCAAGCCGAAGGATGTCAAGGTTTCAATGATGGTTCAAGGTATAATGTTGCTTATCATGCTGATTATCTCGCCGATTGTATTGGGTGTATTTTTACTTCAAGCCTTCGTTGCAATTTATCTGCTCGAGTTCGTTAATTATCTACAGCATCACGGACTAGTTAGGCAAGATGGAGAACGGGCCAATGCTAGTCACGCATGGGAAAGTCGTCACCGCTGGTCTAGATGGACCCTTCTCGAACTGCCACTGCATCCGTCTCACCATCTAAAGGCAAGCACACCATATCAGAAATTAGACTCACATGATGAGTCGCCACAACTGCCCAATGGTTACTATGTAATGTTCTGGACGGCGCTAATTCCGCCACTATTCCATCATCGAATGAAGAAAAGTTACAACGCCTACAAGCAACAGGTCTCCTAGATATTGGCTAACAGCCTTATAAATACTAGAACCAAATCTATCAGTTTATAGTGACTGATTTATGTTACAGATTGATAGTTTGACCAAATCATTTGGTTTCGGGGCAGCAAAACTCGAGGTTCTCAAAGGAATCACTCTGTCAGTCAAGCAGGGCGAGTTGGTTGCGTTAATGGGTCCTTCAGGTTGTGGCAAATCAACCCTATTGAACATCATCGGCGGCTTGTTATCGGGCGATGGAGGTGAGATAGATCTTAACGGCCGAAAATATGGACGAAAAGGCCCCTCGAGTGTAGTTGATGTTAGACGAGAATTAGTTGGTTGGATCTTCCAAGACTTCCATTTGCTCAACAACCTATCAGCATTGGACAATGTCGCCATGGCTTTGGAACTATCAGGAATCAATTCTAAGGCAGCAGAATCACGGGCGGCAGCGGCGCTAGAGCGTGTCGGCTTAGGTGATAGAATGCATCATATTCCAGACCAACTTTCGGGCGGGCAACAACAGCGAGTGGCGATCGCAAGAGCAATCGCTGGTAATCGTCCGCTATTGTTGGCAGATGAACCAACCGGCAACCTTGATATTGCAAGCGGGAAAGATGTATTACAGTTGTTCAAGGATTTATGCCATGATAAAGACCATCCCATTTCTATCCTAATGGTTACTCACGACCCAGAACTGGCTGCAAATGCAGATCGAATGCTACTACTTAGGGATGGGAAAACCGAAGCCTCCGATATTCGCAGTGCATGGGGGCTTGATGAGGAACAAGGCGGTGAGGAGGAGTGACAGAAATCGATGACTCTGACCCATTCGCAACCTATGTCGTGCCGAAGGTTTCGCGCCTTGAAAAATGGCGCAGAAGAGTTAGGGATGCCCCAGAAAATATTCGCCTAGCATCTCAAAGTGCTTGGCGCGGCAGGGAGCGGGGTCTTGCGGTCGTTGCTGGTGTTTTTCTTGCATCATTGGTTATTACCACCGTATTCTCTTATGGTATCGGACTGTCGCAAATTTTCTTTGATGAATCACTTGATGGAGAACCAATTGATGCTAAAGTTGAGTTTAAGAAAGCACCAACACCAGAAACTACAGGATGGACAAACAATACCAGTGTTATGCAGGATGTCTGCCAAGAATTAATGATAGAATACAGCCAAGAGTTGGCGGATTGCACTGTAATTCTCGGTCGCCAGGGTATCCATAGTGCCGGGTTTTTCAATGAGGATTTTCTCTACGCCCAACCTCTCGAAATGCGGTCGATTGTTGATAATGAAAATCCATATTGGGTAAATACCACCTTCGAGTATCCGGAATTGCGAGAGGCCGGACCTCCAATATCGAACTATCGTTCGATAAGATTGATGGGACCAGGTGCCTTTGACGGTGAGTTTGCTGAACGCTATGGAGCGAGTATAATTCAAGGCCAAGGCGAATGGCCAAAACCGCAAAACATGTCCGACGAAAGAGGCGTGATACTGCCGGCAAACATTGCTTCACAGGCCAAGGCTAGCGTGGGCGATGTCCTTGAGGAAATTACTTTTGTTTACGTTATCGATAGTGAATTTTTTGATGCCGGGGGCGTAGAGCTAGTCGAGACATGCCCGGGCGAAGCATCAGCTTCTGAAAATGGCAAAATCTACTGTCGTATGCCAATGACTCTCACCAATATGAAGGTGCTTGGCATCTATCAGCCGTGGGATTTAGGCAACCCAACGCTCGGCCCAAATCCAATCTTTACCACTTGGACAGCGCTATCTAATGAGCAGGCAGCGATACTGATGGAAAAAGACCATGTTTATCTCGGCTTGGCTGTCGACCGCTCACAATTACCGACATCGTCAACTGCTGATGCAAGTGATTGGTTGGATAACCTCAAAGTTTCAATAATGGCAAGCAATTACACCTCGAGTGAAATAGAATTATTCTACACCGATATCGTAGGTGGAACAATTACTTTCCTTGATATCTTCCTAGGCTTTATCCAGATTTTTGATTATGTTATCATGGTGCCAATTGTTGTAATGTCGCTTGCCGTTTTAGTTTACGGTCTAATCCTATCGTTGGAACAACGGCGCAAAGAAATCAGCATTCATCGAGTAATAGGCGCTGACAGTCGCGGGCTACAAGGCATGGTTTTGCTAGAATTGGCGGTATTCGCTTCAGTGGCATGGCTTGCTGGCTACCTGCTTGCGATGTTCGCCGTACCGATTGTGCTTTCAGCGGTTGGCTTTATGCAGTTTAAGTCCGGAAATTATAACATCGACCCGACACTAAGTTCCGGGGCAACTCTGTTCACAGCTTTGAGCACGCTGGGGCTTGCACTACTCTTTGGTAGAAAGCGAGCTAGAGAATTCATCAACCTGGAAATTGACGAGGGGGTAAAAAATACTACTGTTAAAGCAGAACCTAAATATTGGTTACACTGGACTTGTTTTGTTCTAGGTTTCATCTCGGTAATTGATACATGGATGGAAATGAATGGTAGTGAGGACGGCATAATTCAGAACTTTTTCCTCGAGGGTTTGTTTGGTATCTTTGGACCCTTTTTGCTGTGGATTGGTGGTGCACTAGTGCTTGGACGCCTTGGTGCTAAGGGCCCTCAAATCATGCAGGTTATATTTGGTAGGACTAAGATTCTGAGTGACGTTAAGCGCGGGCTCAAGGGCTCAGGTTCTGCTGAATCAGTCAACAGGTTAGCAGTAATTATGTTGCTCACCCTTTCTATTGTTACTCTGGCTGCCGTGCAAGGCTATACTGGTTCACTAGTCGATGAACGGACCGTTGATGCCAGAGTTGGCAGCGATTTGCAAATTACTTTCGAAGAACCGCATAATGAATCGGGCGCAATAGGCATTGTTCGAGATATTTATCGCAGTGATGCTGGAGTGCAAGCCACGACAATACCCTCAATCGTGCTGAAGGGCCCGGATGGAGACTATCTGCAGACTTATGTTGTACTCGATAATTCAGTTGATGTGTTAAACTGGAATCAACAGTCTATTCCGGGTAAGAGTGTTAGTGCAGCATTGGAAAGATACGCAAACGGTGGTTTCTCGGCGGGAGAGGATTCAGCTTTTACGCTCGATTTAGCAGGTTCTTGGTCAAGTTCGAGAGCATTAGATGATATTCTAATTAGTGAGAACGACGGCCGCAGTGTGACTGTATTGATGGATTATGAAACCCTCACTCTCAATTTCTCCGCAGTCAATAATTCAAATGTTATTGACAACCCAGAAATAGACTGGGAGGAGGCGCTGTTCGCTTACTCATCATTGATGAATACAGATTTGAGTGGGGTCGATTTTTCCGGTCAAGACTTGAGTTACCGTGATTTCGGCAGGATGGATTTCACCAACGCAAATCTCAGTGGTGCAGATCTATCAGGGGCAAATCTCAGTGAGTCGTTATTCTTCCGAACGGATTTGTCGGCAGCCAATTTAGCAGGTGCTAATCTGACAAACGCAATAATTGTCGAATGGTTTGGAGGCTCTTTAGATAATGCCGACTTTACTGATGCAATTCTTACAGGTATGTATGGCACTGCAGATGCAACCAATGTGATCTTGCAAAACACAACCTGTGCGAGTGGCAATGTGTCGATTAATTCAGTATGTGATGAGTTTACCACTTTTGTACCAACTCCACTTACCGTGCCAATTTTGTTAACCGAATCACCAGTGCAAATTGAACGCAGTTCGGTAAATTCCTCGATAAAATACATGGGGCTACACGAATTTATTCCGGGTGTGAATTCCTCAATCATTGCTGATTCGTTAGTTATTGGGGAATCATCTTGGCGTAGTTTTGTTGGCGACACAATAGTCGATAACTATTCGACAAATAATTGGATAATGCGCATTGACGGTGTCAGTGGTGAAGCGCTGCAAGCGCTCGGTTCTCAATTGGAGGCTGATTCGCGCATTGGCGAGGTAATAGACTGGAAGACAGAGCATGAATCCGTTGAACGTAATGGTGGACTGATATTCGGTACTCCTGGTTTACTATCGCTGCAATTCGTGGTCGCAAGCATTGCGGCAGTCGCGTCGAGTTTTGTATTCTTATCATTAGTACTAAATCAACGTAAAAAGGAATTAGCGGTCCTACAGGCTATCGGTGCTAGTCCGACACAGATTCTGCGATTAGTATTATTCGAAATACTATCCATAATCGTGGTTTCAATGCTGCTCGGGCTAATTCTTGGCATTGGACTCGCCTTTTCCTTCAATGGCTTCTTCGATGTCTTCGGTTTCATATTCCAATTGTTTGGTGGGGCATCAACGAATATAAGCCGTGAGTTGGTTTATCCTTGGTTTGAGTTAACTCTAGTATCCGTCTCGGTCTTCACCGCGGTGGTCATTGCGCTGTTGTTGACGACTCGAAGAGCGCTGAATTCTGACCTGGCGATGGTCTTGAAGGGGGAATAGAATTGAGTGAAAGTATCCTGAAGGCCTCCTCACTATATCACGTCTATGAATCCAAGGCCGAGGACGGTAACGTAGTTGCCTTGCGTGGTATACATATCGATATCAAACAAGGTGAAGCAATTGCAGTTGTCGGTCCTTCAGGCTCTGGCAAATCAACTCTGATGAAATGTCTCGGCGGATTGATGAAGCCAAGCTCCGGTTCGGTCATGTTAGCAGGTAAGAATATGACAAGACTTAGTGGCAGGGAATTGGTGCACTTACGGCAGAGAACAGTGTCATTTATTTTTCAAGAAGGCAATCTGTTACCAGACATGAATGCGCGCGATAATGTAGCCCAGCCGTTAAGACATCAGGGAATATCATCTCGGAAGGCGCTAAAACTAGCTGATGAGATGCTCGACCGTTTGGGTATCTTGCATCGGGCGAAGGCACTTCCGATGAAACTCAGTGGTGGTGAGCAACAACGTGTAGCCATCGCTCGTGCTCTGATAACCAACCCTAGGTTAATTTTGGCTGACGAACCGACTGGAGCCTTGGATCCAATTACCGGTAGGGAAGTTTTGGCATTGTTCAAAGAATTACATGAAAATGACGGTGTATCCTTCTTGATCGTGACACACTCAAAAGAAGTAGCATCCTTTGCCGATCGCTCGTTGGAGTTGCGTGATGGCAGATTTGTCGCTGAACACGGGGATGGGGTCGATGTTGAGGACTTAAGCAAAGCTAGAGAGCTGATAATTGATGAGACGGGAACAGTTACTCTGCCCCCGGATGTATTGTTGAAAATAGGCGGCCCAGGCAAGTATCTCACCAATGACATCGAGAACGGCCGATTGATGCTGCAGGGTGAAAAAGTGGAATCAATCGGTAAGTTTGAGCTGGCACAAATTTGCCCAGCATGTAAGTATGATTACGGCGATACCGATGACGAAGAATGCCCAGCATGTGGCTCAAGTAGACCGATGGTGGAAGTGAAATGATTCCTCGCTTGACCACCCTGGTAGGTTATACAGAAGGCATATCAGCACTATGCTTGTTCTTCGTTGCCATGCCGATGAAATATTTCTTTGGGCAACCGGAAGTGGTAACGGTTGTTGGTTCGATTCACGGCGGGTTATTTGTTGCATATCTCATGATTTTGATGGCTGGAGTTGGCGGGCACTGGAACAAGATGGCCGTCCTGCACGGCTTTATTGCAGCCTCGATTCCGTTCGGACCTTTCTGGTTTGATGGTAAACTTAAGGCCGGCAAATATGCTCTGTAGATAATATGGATTTAACTTAGAAGGCATTGATTTTCAGGAAGTCAAACTTAGGCTAACTTGACACCCTCTGGCCACAAAACGAGGATTAACGTTCTGCCGCGCGTCTTAGGATTATGTTTTGATGCTTTATCCATCCAAACGATTGAACCGACGGGATAAGCTCCATCATCATCCCAAACTTCGCCTTCAAGCACCAAATATGCCTCTCCACCAGGGTGCATGTGAGGCATGAAAGCATCAACTGTGACCTCAGATTCGACATCATACAGCACCAGTGAGCATTTTTCCTCGCGCTTCAACTTGCCAAGACGGACTCCGGTTCCAAATTCTTTCCATGAAATGTTCTCTTCCAACCAATCTTTATCGATGTTAAAACTCAACCAACTGGACATGTCGTGAGTAAAGACCATGCCTCGCCGAAATCGTATAACTTGATGATTCCTTCGCAAAATTGCCGTAGGTTTCAAACCGATGATGACGACCACACGGTGAGCACGATGTCCAGTCAACCAATCAGCATCCCGGATTTCCCGCCTGCTGGGCCTTGGGATGCATATGTGTCGATTATCATCTGGATTCCACTAATTTTACGCCTGATGTTCTTGATTGTCCCATTCAGAAATGCAATTAGAAAACTAGCACCGCACGCCGGATGGGCACTAAAACAGGTTCGTGAATTACCGGTAAAAGGCTTTGGCTTATTAGCCGCAAACGAAATTTTAGCAATATTATTCCCACCGCTAATTGTCCTACTGGTGCGATTGATTTTTGACCCAATTGGGTGGCAATCATGGTCAGAGGTTCCGAATTTAGCTGGAGCTTTACTCCTGCTCCTCCTATTTTTTTGGATTTTCTTTGACATCTTCAGGATTGGTAAGATACGAAGAATGCTCAAGGCGGTGGAAAAGCACGATGTCAACAAACTACGCAAGGTTGCCGATACCGGACTTTCTGTTCGATCCTGGCTGCAAAGATTTGCCAACAAAGAAAAGGCTAACAGCCAGACAAACGATACTGCAATAGTGAAAGAAACCGGTGGTAGAGCCTTGAAGACTGGAATGTTAATTTGGGGAAGTAAAATAATCAAAGCCAGAAAGTTAACGCCTGCGGGTCTACTCTCAAGCGTCGCAGTCGGTGCAGCAATTGAGGTCGCTAGAAGTGGGGCTGGAAAGATTTCAGATATGGTTGACAATAAAATGCAAGAAGAATTTGACAAGGTCGCTGAAGTAAATACACGTAGTTTGTTGATATTATTCACTAGGGATTTATTCATGGGGATTGCTCCATTGATTGCTCTGGGTTTACTGCCAATTATTTTCTGAGACCGCCATTAGTTTCATTGCTTCAGGTCACTTGGGCGGTTTGAGGGGTAGTTATCGGACGGTTAATTTTGATGCGTCACGGGCAATCTATGTGGAATTCAGCTGGCTTGTTCACCGGTTGGGTTGACGTTCCGTTAACCAACGAGGGAATCGATGAAGCGATTGACGGCGGTAAAAAAATCGCTCATTACGATATTGACGAGGTTCACGTATCGACGCTGATTCGTGCGCAAATGACGGCAATGTTAGCCCTCGCACAGAATAATCACGGTAAGACGCCCGTGTTTCAATATCCGGCGGGTGATGAAGGTAAGGTTTCAGAGAATGAAGCAAGGATGATTGAGTGGGCCCAAATAAAAGGTGATGATAGTAGTGCAAACATCCTTCCTGTGCACGTTTCCTGGCAACTTAATGAAAGGATGTATGGTGACCTGCAGGGTTTGAATAAAGATCTGACCCGAGCAAAATATGGCGACGAACAAGTCCACATCTGGCGGCGTTCATTCGATGTTCCACCACCGAACGGCGAGTCACTTGAATTGACTGCAACAAGAACTATTCCTTATCTCGAACAAAACATAATTCCACAACTTGCGGCTGGAAAAACGCTGTTTGTTGCAGCCCACGGTAATTCATTGAGGAGCATCATAATGAGTATTGAATCATTGTCAGAAGAGCAGGTATTATCCCTAGAAGTGCCTACTGGTCAACCAATTATCTACACTTATGAAAACGGCGAGTGGTCAAGATTGGATTGATACGCTGTTTTTTGTATTATGACTATGATTTTCTAACGTGGTCAACAGTTTCGCTAACTTCCATGTTTCAACTAAAGCAGCATTGCTGGCGTTGATGATTGCTTCGCCGTGGCTGGTTGTTCAGGTTGGGATAGTCATCTTAGGACCCGATCGCGAAATTACCGAAATGCCGGTGTGTGAATCTACTAGTGGCAACTGCGCACATCTAGGTGGCGGCGATGATTATCGATTGATTGAACAATATCCAACGTTCCTCGACTTATCAGCAGAGTCAGTTTACAATAATCTGATACAATACATTGAACAGAATGACTGGGATTTAATTCATGAGGATAGCACGGCCGTTACTTATTTCGTTCATTTTGTTGAAACCACTAAGTTTTGGCAGTTCCCGGATGATGTAATCGTCTTGATACAACCGACTGATAGCGGTTGTATAATAGAAATCCATTCTGAGTCTAGACTTGGCTGGGGAGATTTAGGACTCAACCCTGAGCGTATCGATACGGTTTATCAAGCAATAGTCAGTTAGTCAAGTCAAACATCAACTAACTCACAAATATCATATCTTGATTTCTTACCAACTTCGACAATACGAATGTATTTCTTTTTCTTGAGATACTTGAATGCGTCTTCAGCAATCTGAGCGGTGTCATCATTAGAGAAATGGTGTAACATACATGCAACATCCTCATCGTAAATCAGTTTCTTTGGAAACCGTCTAGATGTATGATAACCATGCTCATCGGAAATGAATTTGTGGAACGGACTACTGAGAAAGTCATTGATTGCATCCCACAGCGTTTCAGCCGCAGATTCTATCATATCATCATACATAATCTCATCAATGGATTTGTCAAAATCACTGATTAATTCCTTTCCCAAAGCTACCGCACAATTCATCAGTCGCGCAGCCATCTGATATTCGTCTTCATATGGGAAACAATTGTGATTAATCCGATAGCGAACATCCACCTTACAGCAGTACTCTTCGTAAGATAATTCTGCGTCATAACTGTGAATAAATTGTTCGTAACATCCGTTCATTATCTTTGGATATAATTCTAAATTTTGTTGGTATGCAGTCAAGTCGGATTCGTCTCCCTCTAGATAATCCTCCATTTCTTGAATTAGTTCTCGACCTACTTGTGTGATCACTACAGGTAGGTTGTGAGACATTTTTTCATCTAGGAGAGGGAATAATCCATATTTGACCCGATATGCAATATCAACCTTGCACGAAAAGTCATCATATGATATCTCTGCAACATAGTATTTGGAAAAATCCTCGAACCGCTCTTCTAGAATAATCTTATACAACTCATCACTAACTTTGATACCGTCTAAACTCATAGATTCGCTTTCACAACAGACCCGGTCTAAGATAATTTTGTCATTAGACCGTTAGTTACGGCTATTTTTGCTGATTTTGTTAGTTATTGACTGCCAACCGTAAGGCAGATTATTTTGGTCTGTGAATATTACATTCACTCCCAAACCAGTCTTGTGGAATGCGATTAATTGAACCTCATGAATCAGATGACCACTTGGGGCAATTCCAACAACCGGCAGGTCGTTTTTTTCCCAAATCCCCGCGCGTTTAGTTGCCTTGGCTGACTTAGCCTCACGGCCAAGTATTCGCCGCTTACCTTCGACATCGTCGAACCAAGGTAGCGGACCCGAAGGTGAAAATCTTAGCCCAAGAATTAGGTCAACACCGGACGTTTCTTGAGCGGCATCTGCATCTGCTCCGCTAGGTATTGCCGGCGCATTTGGGTGGGTATGTAGCCAATGAGTAAACCGCCCCGCTCTCGCTCCTCTGGAGGGAGCAAAAATATCGTCAGTCCAGTCTTCCGGTAGATGGTGAACGGAGTATGAATCGCCGCGATTGACAACATGGGCTTCATTAATCAAATAACCCTGACCTTGGAATAAGCCCTCAACCTGTTGCGTGCTGGCAAATAATTCGTCGACGTCCTTATTTTGTTGCTGATTGAAATCGATATCTAGGCCAACTAATATTTCATCAGGGAGTGATTTCAATGCCCACCAGACTAAATTTTGAAAGATTTCGCCAGGCATGTGAAGTTGGGCAGCGTATGAGTTTCTAGAGTCGTAGGATTCGAGATTGTATGAACCCATAATCTCTTCCAGCCACGCTTCAACCATCTTATCATGATGACCGAGGGAGTCGGTATAAAATAAACTCACCATGAACCAATGATTAAATTGATAATCCATGGATTGTCCTTTCATTATATGGCGCGCAAGAAGCGAAGGATTGGCAAGATTCTCGGCGCCATCGCTGGCAGCCCATACGAGAGATTATTGAAGCAAGTAGACAAACTTGTAGAGACCAGTGTTAACGAGAGAATGTTAGCTAAGAATCTTGAGAAACTCGTCAGGATTACTGCGGAGAACTATGACGAAGATAAAATCGATGATGAAGAGCATGACCTGATTATCGAAGCGATTGAGGAAGCGGACCCAGATGGACGGACCTTCGCTAAGATGGACGAAGATGAAGACCCATTTTACATGGGCGATGTCCCAGATGCTCCAGCATTGAAGGCTAAGAAGCGACAGAATTTGGACCAATTGATGAAAGCAAAAGGCAACGAATTTACCGGTAGTTTCGGTCGCGATGAATTTGATGAATACAAGTCGCGCATGGCACAAGAATTCCTCAAGGAATCTGACAAAGCGATTCGCGATGGTGATCATGTTGCCACAATCGGCACCATAAATCGGGTCTTCGCCGATGTTGATGAAGACATTTCTCGAGTAAAGCAAGAGATTAGCGAAGAAACCGGAATGCTGGACCCAAATGCCGAGGAAGAAGATTACCCTGAAGGTTACTCTATTGATGAAGACGGCACAGAATGGTTCGAAGATGAGGATGGTTACTGGTGGTATCGTCTTGATGGTGATGATGACTGGCAAGCGTATGAAGAATAGTGTGCCGTAAGCAATCAATTCCTGACGTTACAGCACGTTTAGGGTTCATACCACATCACTATAAGTAAAGCATTAGATTTAGTGTGTATGGGAAACCTGTTTTTCGCTCTAACAAATAAGAGCGTTGAGCGTCCCAAAACGGTCCTTGCATGCGTTCTTCTGACGCTGCTAGTACTATCGTCCGGGGGCATGTATCTCAAGTTTGACAACAGTGAAGATGGGTTTTTCCCTGACAACGATACAGTCGACTTACTCAACGAAATTGAGGAAGAATACCAAGCATCTGTTGACTTTATCAGAGTGATTGATGATGTAGACCAAGGTGCTCTTCAGGAGACTGAAACATGGGAACAATTAGCCCTCATCGAGGCAGAGTTGTTGCAGGATGCGAAATTCCTCCCATACCAGTATCCACTCTTTGGCAGTCAGCCAAATTCTGGGATGGCGAGTAGTGTAATCCAATGGGCTACCCTTCAGGACGTAGAAAATTCACAGATTTGGCGAACAAGCCTAACCCAGTCGATTGAGTTAGTCAAGCACTCGAATACTTCAGAACTCACCGAATCTTTGACGATTCTCCAAGCAAACCTCGGCACCATTCCATCATTTCAACCAGTGACCGCTGAACGACTTAATCAGTGGAACTTTACTGGCACAGAATCATGGCAGGGGCGATTAGATTCAGGTGCTAATTTAGCTGATGAGATAAATTTGTTAATCTCTGAACTAAATCAACTCGTGACCAATCAAAACAATCGGTCAACTGATCAAATCAGCCAAATCTTAGCCACAACAGGACCGCTAATTGGACAGTTAAATGTCCTTAATGGTTTACAGGATATTGATTTCAAATCATCGATTTTGTCAAATATGCCGGCGAGTCAGCGGGCCGACCCATGGAATATGACCGGCCCAATAATCACTACACTGGTCATCAGTAACGACCCGGTTGTCTATGGTCGTGATGCGAGCGAATTTGATAGCGTGCAAAACGACATTGACCGTTGGTCAGGAGAGTTATTGGCTAGAATCCAAGCTGATACAGGTGATGACCAAATTCGTACATTTTCTTTTGCTCAGTTTGGCGTTGGCTCTACTGCAACACTGGGCAAAGAAATCGGCATCTTGACCAGTTCAGCATTTTTCCTTCTAGCATTGATTTTGTGGTTTAATTTCCGTAGCAAACGAGAAACAGCCTACGTGATGGTTCTGACCATTGCCGCAATTGCTGCAACTTACGGTGTGTCTGGATGGTTAGAATTCGCAGGTGTTAGTATGGTGTTCAATGCAGCAATGAATTCCATACCAGTTCTGTTACTGGCTATAGGAGTTGATTACGGCTTACATGTCGTATTGCGGATTCGTGAAGAATTGAAAAACTCGGATGCTGAAAAAACGGCTGCAACGCTACGAGATTTCCCCATTGAGGCGCGACGACTGGCCATTCAGCGTGGTACAATATTCACCTCAATCGCCCTTCTCATTGCAATCTTTACCGATATGGTTGGATTCTTATCATTCCGCTTTTCAGCTTTATCATTTCTTCAAGTGTTCGGTACCGTAATCGCAATTGGTCTTTTCCTGATCTACTTGCTGAGTATATCTGCGCTTCCTGCTCTTATGACTTTAATTCCTCCCAAGCGCATACCAATCGACAAGGCTAGTAAAATTGAGATTGGCCCGGTAGCGAAGAGCTTAGGTAAACTCTCAATGCAACCAGTTAGGGTTGGGGCCATTGCCGTAGTATTACTAATTCCGATGTTTATTGGCTTCCAACAGTTGGAGGTGGGATTTGAGCAAAGAGACCAGTTTGACCCCAACATCGAGGTGGTTAGTGATTTCATAATGTTATCAGATGAATTCCAGAGCAGTCGCTCACCGTTGTATGTTGTTTACGATGGTAATATTCTCAGTAGTGAGGGGAGGGAATCGTGGAATATGACAATGGCGGCAATCGCTGCCAGTCCAGATGTCACAGGTGTTCCTAACGGATTGTGGGATCTTATTCAAGAAGCAAGAATTCAGTATAGCACGCTTGATGAGATAATGCTCAACATCGATAGTGGAGAAGCGCAGGCTTGGGCCGACCTAGCAGATTGGTTACTAGCCAACGAGACAGGGAGGCAAATCAGTAGTGCTTTGTTACATTCCAACGGTGAGCAAACGCTAATTTCCTTCCAGGCGACAACCTTAGACTGGCAGGCAACAGTCGACCTCAATAGTAGGATTGAGCAGATTCTTTCAGATGTTGAGCGGCAAATTCCTGATGATGGAGATTTGCGCGTCAGCGGGCGTAGCCTGATCAACGCGCAGACGACATCTGACGTTGCTGCTTCCTCTATCCAGTCTACTGCATTGGTGGCGATTGTGATATTGGTTATGTTAGTCTCCATACACTCCTATCGTCAGCGTAACGTTGGGCAAGGACTTGCGAGGGGGGTCGTTTCGTGGATACCGCTAATGATGGTAGTATGTTGGGTATATGGTATAATGGGTTTTACCGGGTATAACATCAATCCTCAGACGGTGACTATTGGTGCGCTTTCTTTGGGTCTTGGTGTAGACTATGCAGTACACTTTACCACCCGGTTAGAAGAGGAGGTCCAGCATAATCCACGTGGTAATCAACAAGAATGGGTTGAGAAAGCTTCGGCAACAACCGGTAGGGCAATGTTTGGTGCGGCATTGACAACAGCCGGCGGCTTTGCTGTGCTGAATTTATCCGCTCTACTGCCCTTGCGACTGTTTGGACAAGCATTTGTGGTAGCGATCACTCTTGCCTTGCTGTCCAGCCTGATACTACTACCGGCATTCTACACGAAGTTCCTAGCAATGGACGCAGAGAAATACTTGGAGGAGGAATAACAATGCAAATTGAAATCATGATGTTTTGGCTATCGTCAATATATATCGGACCAATCTGGGTGCTAATGTGGTTCGCCCCTAAGCACGATTTTACCAAGAAATTTGTTGGCAATATCCGTTTAACGGTCTTACCGCTTTGCATACCATATGCCATTGTTGCAATACCAGAAATACCCAATATCCTATTAACACTGGGAAGTGAAATGCCAACACCAGACTTGGTTATCGAGTTTTTTTCCGACGACAAAGTGGTTATCTTAGGCTGGTTACATTTTCTGGCATTCGACATCCTCGCTGGACGCTATATCTGGATGCGAATGGTTGCTTGTGACCGGCCAATTTATGTTTCCACCCCGATACTTGTCCTCGGCATGATGGTTGCGCCGCTTGGTTTTCTAATTGGTATTTTAGCAACGCAGGAATATACAGAGTTGTTACCATTCACGGTTGAGCCAAGATAATCATAGACACCAACAGATTATAAGACACTTCAATCTCTTAGATTTATGGATACGAAAGTCGCTTTGCTGTCTGGATTTTTGGTTATGTTGCTGGTCGGAAGCGGGCTATTAATTATCGTAGATAATACAGGTCAATCTTCCGATGAAGAGACTCAAATTCCAGAACAAATTGTCGAAGAGCCGGTGGTAACCAATCAACAACCAGTGGCTTTCGTCCCCGATGTAATCCGTACTTGGGACGGTCAAAATTCCATCATCAGCGGTTATGTGTTCGACGAATCTCCAACTACCACTAGCGTTATTGTTAAATTGATAAATCCAGTAACTAACGGTGAATTTCTGATTATACAAGATGTTGAAGTAGATGCAGACGGTGAGTGGAATGCTGAGTTGCCAACCAATGAAGTCGGGTCGTGGATGGTGATGGTTACTGTCACCGATGATGCAGGTCTACAGAGTGAGAACGTGTTTAGTGAACTGACAGTATCAGAGCCTGATGAGGCTGATGTCAGGGTCACCTTCCTATGGGAGATTCCACTGAGCACAGAAGCACCTGAGGGTACTCTGCTCGGTGTAGCAATTCACGAATATCCTGAAACTTGCACGATTGTTTACAAGCCATTGTATCAATCACCCTTGCTTGATATTTATGCTGAAGTGGATGGAGAAACTGGCGAGTTTATGATGCAGTTCAATACCAGCCTAGTAAATAACAAAGGGCAAATAATTGCAACCTGTGGATTTTTCACCACTTCAATAAATTCAACAATCGTTGACCTTCCATTACCGCCGGACCCGGTCGATGATTCAGATCTGGACGGTATCCTCGATGATGTTGACCTATGCCCGGATACTCCTGAGGGCGAACCAGTGTATCAGACTGGATGCTCAGATTCACAGACGGATGATGATGCGGATGGAGTGAATAACGACCGTGACATTTGTCCAGATACTGCCAGTGGCGATACAGTAGACAGTCTAGGTTGTGCTGCCTCGCAAAAAGACAGCGATGGAGATGGCGTCACCAATAATTTAGATGCGTGTCCTAATACTCCAGCTGGCGAGGTGGTAAATCCAGACGGCTGTTCACAATCTCAACTGGACAGTGACAATGATGGTGTGGCAAATAATCTAGACCAATGTCCAGGCACACCCTTGGGAGAAGCAGTAGACAGTGTAGGTTGCGCAGACTCACAAAAGGAGCAACCGCCTACTAGACCGAAGATTCTCGCTCTTCATGGCGGTGGTCAAACTGCTAATTCCTTGATGAACATGCAAGGTACTCAAGATTTGATGAATGCCCTGCCAACCTTTGATTTTGTCTTTGCGAGCACTCCAGAAAATAACAACGTGTGGATAAGAGATCCTCCAGGGGGCAAAGGAGAGCCGACTACTGACCCAGATTGGGCAGATCTTTCTATCGCATATTTAGACCAAGTTGTTGAGAACGATGGGCCATTTTATGCGATTATGGGCTACTCTCAAGGGGCAGCAATGATTCCGGTATACCTTGCCAACACTGACAAAACATTTGATATGGCTCTCATGTACAATGGTTACTTACCAACAACCCATGAGGGACTGATCGATACTATCGAAGTCGTAGAACCGTTTGATATTCCTGCGATGGTTTTCTCTGGTGAAAATGACCAATTTGGGAGTATGGCCCCTGCTCTCGCAGCCAAGTTTGCTAATTCCTTAGATGTGCATAGTAGCACAGCAGATCATCACCCACCATATCAGAGCGACCCGACTTTCGATACGATTCTCGACTTTATCCTCGACGGATTAGAGACATTTGACAAAGAAGACTCATGGTTGTGCCAAGACGGCCAAGGGCCGTGGGTTAGAGATTTGAATGGCGAAGGTAATTCATACAATGCCAATAATCGAGGTGCCGCCCAATCTGGTGGCGGCGGCGGCTCTGGACCATGGTTCCAGTGTGATGTCTCCGTGACACTAACCAATGACGATATGCTGATTAATTCTAATGCTATACCTAACCATCACTGGCTTTCAGCATTCGCTGCAAACGCCGATGAGCAAAACATGGACTGGAAAATTCCTCTTGAGCCAGTAGCGGATACCGCAGGCGGACATAACTCTGCCAATTGCCCCGCAGCCAATGGCGCATACGAGTGCGCACCGGACCGAGGTGCGGTTGCAGTCGCAGTCAATGGCGTACCGATTTTTGGTCCCGAGGAGGGTCCAGGTGGCGACGCAGTTGCCCTTGAGTATCTTTACTTCAACGAAAATCGACAGCCCATCGATTTGGGTTATTGCGGCGCTCACAACGGGCCCGGCGGAGTGCATTACCACTATGACGCAATGTGTCAGTTCTGGAATGACCCCAATGGTGAGACAATAGTGAACTACGATTATACCGATTTAGATTCGACTACACATTCCCCAATTATTGGTTGGGCGTTCGACGGTTACCCGATTTACGGTATGTATGGTTGGGATGACAACGGGCAGGTAATTCCGCTTCGCTCATCCTATGAGGTCGAAAGAACATCAGAAGGTGGTGACCAAGGCTACAACGGTATCGATGACTGGAATTACGTTCCTAACATGGGTGACTTGGACCAATGTAATGGCCGCTTTGGCGCCACGCCTGAGTTCCCTCAGGGCACCTATTATTATGTATCAACACCGCTCAGTGGTTCGTCTAAAACAGTCGTTAATACAGATGGGGACTCGGTATCAATGATTGGTTTCCCCTACTTCTTGCTGTGCTATCACGGAATTGCTGACATGAGTAACGCCAATTCAGGCGGTGGTGGTGGTGGGGGCTTCCAATCAATGACTTTGTACGAATTCCATCCAGCCACCGAAGTCTCTCATCAAGATCAATCGAATGTTGAATATTGGCTTGTTTCATATGGGCTGATGCTGTTGGCTTTGTTAGCTTCAGGCCTTCTGAGAACCCGCAAAAATTGAGGCATAGGGATGAAACGTCTGGTCATCTCATGGCTAATTCTAATCAATCTACTAGCCGCAGGCTGTCTGTCATCAGACGGTAATATCTACAGTGGGGAGGACATAAGTGGCAACAAAGGATTTACTCAATTTGAATTAATCGATTCAGAAAATAACAGCTTCAATTCTTCGACAATCTCAGGGCAAGTCGTTATCGTTAACTTTTTTCTCACTAATTGCAACAACGCTTGTCCGCTGATAACCAGTGACTTGAAGATTATTGAACAAGCATTTTTTCCTGCTCACGAAGATAATCTGACTATTTTGTCGATTACCGTGGACCCTTGGCGGGATGGCCCAGAAGATTTACTTGATTACATGAATTATTTCAACGTCTCATGGACGCACCTAACAACGGTAGAATTTATTGATGGAGATTTCTCAAAAATGGAACAGATTTGGGCGGATTTTGGCATAAGTGTAGTATTGACTGAAAGCGAAAATAGCACTTCGATTGAGGGCCGTGGTCATACAGTATACTATGATGTTGAACATACCAATGGCATCGTTATGATTGGTAAGGATGGTCTGCAGAAAGTGCGCTGGACCGAAGATAATTGGGACCTAATGGGCGTTAAGTCAGACTTGGAACTAATCTTGGAAGAGTAGGTGGCAACTGTGGTCCTGCTAAACCTTTGGTCAATTGGGCATTTCGTGCAGTGGTTTGCTGTTGGCAGATTCCTGATGATCAGCTGGCAATTTTTCTTACTGTTATCAATAGGGTGGGAGTTGGTTGAATTAATCCTGCCCTATGAATTCGCTAAGGAGTCCTGGGACAATAAGATTTCAGATGTAATAGTCAATTGTTGTGGTTTCTATTTTGGAGTTATGCTCCGCACAGCGAACACTCAGTAATCAGAAAGGGTTCTTCGGCTGTTCTTGGTCCCAGATGTTCTCTGCTGCTGGTTGTTCAACCTTGGTTTGCGGTTGAACGGGGACATCTGCATATGATTTCTCCATTGTTGGTTGCGTCATCATGGTTTGGTTAGGTTGTTGCATCATTTGCATACCAGTATTTTGGACGATAACTTGCTTTTCATTATTAATTAACAATCCTAGCACTAATCCAAAAATGATTATCAATATACCACAACAAACTCCTAGAAAACCAGTGAAACTTTGTGCGGCACCAAAAATTCCTTCCCCAATTCCCTCGATTACATCTCCTATCATTTCATCATCATAGGTAACCCAAACTTCTGCATTTGATTCAAAAGACATATCTCCAGCATAGCATGCTAGGCAGGCTCTACCAACTTTTATCAAACCATCAGTAGATTTGCTATTATCCTTATTGTTCTCATTTACCTCACAATTATCGTCGTTTACCTGATAATAGAAATCACCATTTCTCCCTTCATCCCATTCGCTGTTAGTTGCCGGTTTTTCGATGATGGTAATCTCTGTAGTTTCACAATGATCCCAGATACTGTTGTTGTTGTTATCGATATATACTCCTTCGACATAGAAGCTAAACCCAAGATCTCCCACTCCGTCACTATCAGTTATTGTAAGGGTTCCAACAGTAACTTGTTCTAATTTGTACTGTTCTATCTCTTCGAAAGTTTCACCAGCATCCTCGATATTTCCGCCACCTATTACCATTAGTAATACTCCTCCGAGTAGAACAAAAATCCCAATACCAATGAAAATTTTACCAGCAGTATGCATAATTTGTCCACTAAGCGATAGATTATAACGGTATCTTGGGGTCTAGTAGATTAACTCAAGTGAATTCTACTTTATACTACCCACATATTCAACTTGGAATTGCCTGTTGATCCCACCACGGCGGGGCTAAGAACCAACTATCATGGGATTTTGGCCGGTCGATAATCGGTAGTCCAATCACACCACCGTCAACGGTTAGTCCACCCAGTGGGTTTGAGGCACACGGGCTAGGCAGGTAATCCTCGCCATTCTCTGTCAATTCGATTCGCAATGTATGTCCGGCTGGCACTACGACGTCGAGTGGATTGAATTCCATCAGCATGGTATAGGAACTAAACGGTGATGTTGCTTTTGCATCATAACCGCCGTCACGGTAACGAACGTCCATTGTCGCATGACCAAGCCTCAAATTATTCTCATTATCATATAGTGTGGCAAAGATTTGTCCACCCTGACATGCTTGAGTTGTGACATCAAGGTGTAAGGTGGGTAAACCAGAGATGTGAGTCAAGTCGGTCAACTCTCCACTGACTAGTGTTACAGATGCACCTTGGCCGTTTACCGTATCGCCGGTGACCGTCCAATCAGTGCCGATATCGGCAAGATCCCACATCATGTCTGCTGGCGGCCACGTTTCTTCAACGTGCCATCGACCATCATTGGTCTGGATTTGCACCATTGGTTCTGGCTCATCACCGATGTCCTTCAGGTAGTAGTTGAACCACTGAAACAACTCTACCGCCCAGTCCATTCTGCTCATGTTAGGATATGCCTCTAGGCCGTATCCTGAACCTAATTCCGAGTGTCTATCTGGCTGATCTGGATAGTTGTGGGCCCACTGTCCGGCAATCGCTCTGGCATTTATTCCGGCGTCGATCATTAATTGATAGGTCGGGAAAGCATGATACGGATCAACATTCCAATCCTGCAAACCCCACACTAAGTATACGCTACCGCGATAGTTTTCCAAGACGTCGGGTAGGTGGCGACGCTCATCCCAATAGTCATTCCATTTTGCTCCGCCAAATTCTGCCCCTGCCCAAGTCGTTAGTGGATTTAGCGGACCGATAGCATCATCGGTGCACATGCGGGAATCATCGTAACCAGCATCTGCAGTTGCGCCCTCATAGAGCGCGTCATACAACATTGCTCGGGCCTCTGAGGACCCGTTGCGATAGAACATTTCTTGAACTCCTATCGACCCGGAGATTGGCACGATGGTTTTCAGATGCTCACTTGGATTTTGGGCTGCTTCCCAATTGGTCGTGCCAGCGTATGACTTGCCCATTAAGCCGACATTACCATTCGACCATTCTTGCTCTCCAAGCCACTGAACTACGGCTTGGATACCAATCTGTTCGCCCAAACCTTTCACATCCTGACAGTGTGTTGATTGACCACTACCGAAAGTTGTTGCTTGAGCTAATGCATAACCGTGCGGCAAAAATGTATCATAAACCCACTTGCCGACGCCACCGTCAGGTATAGTATTTGGATTGGAATCTTCGCCGACTATTCCCTCTCCGCCAAAGTCATAGTAGGGGTGAATCGTCATTATCACAGGCACTTTGACGCCCTCCTCGACATCGGGAAGCCACAACGCAACATGCATAAGATCCGGGCCAGGAGCACCAACATCTTGTTCGCTTAAGGGTAGGTCGACTTCAACAAAGTGCTCGCTGTACGGTTCTGCCTCATAGGTGCCGTTTTCCGGTAATTGTGCTCGCATCATGTCCATTGGCAAATCCATAGTATGTCGAAGATGCAAAGGTGTGTCCCACCAATCTCCAGAGAATGAATCTTCACTGTTTGAGCCATGAATTACCGCTTTGCCAAATGACATCGCCATCAACAAAAACACAATCGAAACAGCAATTGTGGATACCATGGAAATGTTTAGCTCACGCCGACTACCTGTGGGTGATTCACTAACTATCTCGGCAACATAGACCTTATCCACTTCATGCTCGGGGACTGCTGCCATAACTCAGCCCAAACACTGCTTGCTCATGAGCATGACGCTTTGATGTAGAATTATTGATGAGTGAGATAGTTTTGGTGTGTCTATGCGGGGACGGATTGCAGTATTTTTTGTTCTCAACTTCATGCTGGTGTGCACTCTAGTGAATGTATCAGTTGCAGACCATGCACCTTCTTGGCGGCTAAATGGCTTGGACCCAGATCTATGGACAGATGGTCCGGTTGAAGAAGATACACCGATGAATGAATCCTATCAGGGCAACGCAGTGCTAGTTATCGAGGTTACTTACCACACTGGAATACTTTCCTCAGAAACAACCGGAAACATCACGATAGAGTTGTTTGAACAATGGGCACCAATAACCACTAATAACATAATTGAGCATATTGAATCTGGTCTTTATGATGGCGTATTTTTCCATCGGGTAGTAAATGATTTTGTCATTCAGTCAGGCGACCCTGAATGCAAAGTAATCGGGACCTATCCAATAACTTCACCGCAGTGTGGCAGCGGCGGAACTGGAGAAACCATACCTCTAGAACACAATGAGAACCTTTCGCATGTCGACGGCGCTATTGGAATGGCTAGAGGCGCGGATGAGGACTCAGCCGATTCTCAATGGTATATCACCGACACCGAGCAACACGGCTTAGACCCAGAAAATCGTGATGATGGTGGTTATGCGGTGTTCGGTATAGTGAGAGATGGAATGACTGTAGTAAGAGAGATTGCCAGCACCCCCACTATAACCAATCCGGGCAGTGATCAAGGTATCCAAAATCCAGGTCCTGACCTACTCGGAAGGCCGATACAAGAAGCCCGTATTGACTCCGTCAGGATGCTTGGGGTTGCTGACCCAGACGGTAGTATTAGATTCGGTGTTGTGGCTGAAGAGGCGGAGCCACTGTTCACCGGCAAAATGCTAACAATGTCAGGGATAATTGTTCTAACCGTCATTCTTCTATTATTCGCCAGAGTTGACAAGCCTGCCAGCCTGCACCAAGATACCATTGTTACCTATGATGCTCAGTTAATCCCCGATGATGATAAATCAGAATAAGGCAATATATCTTTCAACTTGGGCAAATATCGTCACCATATGCGACATGCTTGCGTCCTCGTAACATTGTTGCTTATGGCATCTCTTCCAGTGTCGTCTTCGAGTAATTCACCACCTGTTGAAGTAGAAGTCTCAACCACCAAGTTTGATTGGTTATCTAATGAGACGGTTGAATTGAGTGTAGAGGTGATAAACTCTCAGTTCAACCAACAATATTTTGCCAACTACAGTGTGACAGACATGGCAGGAAATATCGTTCAGGCTGGTAGTCACAATTTTGTCTCATCAGGGCCTAACACCCAATTCCCAGTATTACTGAGTCAACTTTATGATAATTCAAATTTTTATTTCTTCAACATTGAAATCGTTGATTCCTCATCAACAGTTATTACAAGTTCATCCGCTTCTTTTATGGTGTTTCAAAACACAATAATGCCCCAAGTATCGAATTTACTCGCCTTTGGTGATTCATTAAGTGATATGGGTAATGCCAAAGACAGTATCCTCAATGTGCCGGATGTCCCCCCTTATTGGCAGGGTAGGTTTTCTAATGGCCCGGTATGGTTAGAGTACGTTTCTGAAGCGTATGGATTGACGACAACAGTGGGTTCACTATCTGAGCAAGGTGATAATCGAGCCTTTGGTGGAGCACAAACTGGTCAAGGATTTTCATATCTATTACTGCCAAATGTAGGGACGCAGATTGCCAATTACCTTGCTAATGTTCAAACCGCAATTCCGTCAAATGATGTAATAGCGTTATGGGCAGGAGGTAATGATTTTCTCTATGGAACTGCTAATTCAGATACTATAGTTGCTAATATGGAATCACACCTTAGACAATTGCATGAGGCTGGTGCTAGAAAATTTATCATCCCCAATTTGCCACCGCTAGAAAAAACCCCTGAAATTCTATCAAGGAGCCAAAGTCAACAATCCAATATTGCATCAGAGGTAATTTCCTATAACACAAAATTGTCTAATTTAATCAGTGATCTAATCGTCGAACTAAACATCAATGTTTACTTTATTGACGCCTGGTCTCTGTTTAACGATATTGTGGCTAACAGTAGAGCATTAGGCATTGTAAATACCCAAGACCCAGCATGCAGTGCGCCAGCGACTTTACTACCTTTACCAATATGCAATAGTAATTCAGAAGTGGCCAACAATCCTGACGAACATCTATTTTTTGACAAGGCTCATCCAACCCGAGTTATGCATGAGTTCATTGCTTATTTTGCGATTCAAACCATTGGTATTCCTGACACTGATGGTGATGGAGTGATTGATTCAATTGATTTGTGTGAATGGACAAGCAATGCTGAATCGGTCGACGCTGATGGATGCTCGTGGGAACAGCTAGATGATGACTCAGATGGGGTGAGCAATGGTGTCGATATCTGCCCCAACACGCAACTAAACGCGATTGTGGATGCTAACGGGTGTTCAGCAGAACAACGGGATTCGGACGGTGATGGATTAAACGATGCGATTGACCCCTGTCCGTTTAGCACCCCAACGAATGATCATGATTCTGATGGTTGCACCGATGATGTTGATGTGGATGATGATAATGACATGGTTTTGGATGAAGACGATAATTGCCCACGCGGACTGATTGGTCAACACATGAATGATCTGGATCAGGATGGTTGCGCTGACTTAGAAGATGTTGATATTGATGGGGACCTGTTGGATAACACTGTCGAATCCAGTGTTGGTACTGATTTGTATGACGAGGATACTGATGGCGATGGTGTAATTGACGGTCTCGATAAGTTTCCACTAGATCCCCTTGAATGGTTGGATAGCGATTTAGACGGCTGTGGTGACAACTCAGATGCGTTCCCCTATGATGACACGGAATGCGTTGATACCGATGGGGATGGTTACGGCGATAATTACGATAAATTCCCCAACGATGAGACCGAATGGTTGGATTATGATAGCGATGGTGTTGGCGATAATCGCGATGCTTGTCCAACCAGATATGGTCTGTCAATATCACCAGAGGGTTGCCCAGACCGCGACGGCGATGGGTTTTCTGATACCACAGATATGTTTCCTGATGATATGGACGAATGGGCAGATTCGGATGGAGATGGATTTGGCGACAATGGTGACAGATTCCCAAATGATTCCGCTGAGTGGAATGATTTCGATAACGACACGTATGGTGATAATTCTGATGTCTTCCCGAGTGATCCTGCCGAATGGAATGATACCGACGGTGATACCGTAGGAGATAATTCCGATGCTTTCCCGCTAGATCCAAGCGAGTGGCAGGACAGCGATGGAGATGGTTGCGGCGATAATCAAGATATTTGGCCTTTTGATCCTGAGGAATGCTTTGACCGCGACGTCGATGGCGTTGGCGACAATGCTGATGCTTTCCCCGATAATCGGGCTGAGTGGAGCGATGCAGACGGCGATGGACTTGGTGATAACAGTGATTTATTTCCTAATGATTCATTGGCAAAATATGACTCCGACGGTGATGGAATTGCTAATTATTACGATGTGTTTCCTGACAATCCAAATATGGATAACTGGTTTGATTTGGTAATGAGAATTAGCGCAGTACTAGCCGTGGTAGGCGCCGCATTTGTTGGCTTCAAAACCATGAAACAACGTTCTGATGGAGAATCAGACAGGGATAATCAAGATGAATTATACTTGGCTGCGGCTGAAAATAACGAATTTGAGCGCCCGACTGGGCCACCGCCACCTGGGTCATTTCAGTGATTAACTGATACTTACATCTATGACAATATGCCTGACATGTGGCGCATACCACTTTACTCTCTCAACATGAATGGCCTCTATATTGGTAAAATTGTGGTGGTTTGTCACATAGTCTCGCAACTCGCCAAGGCAATACGTGACAAATTCATCGATTCCTGCTTCTTTCACATTCATATGAATGTGGATTACCCCACCAGTCGGCTTTAGACAATCTACTGCTAAGCGCCAAGTTGATTCTGAGGATGGAAGGATACCTAGGTGGACACGATCGGCAAGCCCGGTTAAATTTCTGAGCGTTTCTTGATTATCGCCTTCTAGTATAGTTAATCTATTTGTCATATCATTCAGCTGTGCTCCAAGCTTCAACGCTTCGATTGAGTTAGGATTCAATTCACAAGCATAAACGTGCTCAGCCTTAGACCTAACCAGCATTGGAAGTGTGTAGTATCCAATGCCAGCAAAGGCGTCGACTACGCACTCACCAGTCATATCGATATTGCCTATTCGGTGTCGTTCAGTTATATTTCCTGAGGAGAACATTACCTTAGTTACATCAAGCCAAAATTTCACGCCATAATCAATAAATTCGACTTCACCGCTATCACCAAGCAACATGGTTACCTGCGAGGTTCTCAACTTGTCACTGGATATTTCGGCTTGCCGAGCTAAGCGGTTAACGCTGAGTGCTCGAGCAATTGCTTGCCAAATCTGCTGCTGCAATTGTGGTTTATTGGACAGGACTGACAACCAGTCGGTTGAACCAAGTGAATGCTGAGGAATTAGTGCTATATCACCATATAACTCCCACTTCTTAGGCAAATTTTCAGTCATTTCCTCAGATACCTCAACTCCAAACTCCTCACATACCCTAGTAACCTCGCGGATTATTTTTTCGGCAGGCGTGTTGGTGCGGGGGTTGCAATCTAAATCCAATACGGTGATTTGATGTCTATTCTCGTTGAACCATTCTAATCCCTCAACAACATCCTGTTTGACAATTGGGATAGCGATTCGCTGGCTCAAATTAGTAGGTCTAAAATTTCTATTTATCAAATTAGCATCGAGTAATTTTTGATGGATAGTAGAGGCGATACTTTTGTCAACAACCAAGGCTAAAACCCCTGATTGATGACTTACTCCATCAGTCATGATAATTCCACAAGGGGAATGAATTTCAATGTCACTGTCTTAGCATCATACATGACGGGCGGAGACGGGAATGCTCACCACAGGCAAAAAGTGCTGATACTATTTGCTGCCCTGCTCCTCACCATGCATATTTTTGTGCCCTTTGCTGCTGCCTCCGGCGGCATGAATAGTTGTGATGGTGGATTCTGTGATGATTACAATTCAGATCACGACATGACGCAAAATCAGAAAGACTGGATTAATGCGACATATGATTTCAAACTGGTAAATACTAACACCATTGAACTGAGTATAGTTTGGGCAATCCATGAGTTTGACCGCAGTAAACTGGATTTTAACAGTCTAGTAAACAATGAGCTACAAAATGATGGGATAGAGTCGGACGATGGTGCACCAGCAGATCTGTTGCGACATTATCTCGACGAAGATTTTGGGCAAAATACACAGACAATTGGACAGCGGTTGTTGTATGAATTTGACAGTGGGGTTGAAACCGCACTGGCTGCAATAGGGGTCGTTGAAAACCAAACAAGTGGTTATGCAGACGAGATAAATCAGGGCGGGCAAATACACGAATGTTCGAGCGATAGTGCGACAGATTCGGTGTATGGCGCGGAAAATGCTGCAATAAACAATGCTTTCCAACCGCCGATTTGTTTATCTTCATCACTTGAATTAAACCTTATTGACACAGATTTTAGTATTGGCTCAACCGGTGGCTTAGACCTCGAAAAAGCGTTCAAAGGGATGCTAATTATGGGTGCCGAAATCGAAACCGACTTCACCTTGTTAACTACTCCGGGGTCAATTGGTTACTACACATTCTCTCCCCCCGATTATGCAAATATAACCCAAGTAGGCGGTGGTGGTAGTCTTGGTGCAATTGGCGGAACCGATTATGCGGTAGGTCAGTGGCAAGTGAATTTATTGGATGCCATTAGCGATGATGATGTTGAAACTCCGATCTCAGTAAAGCTTGAGCACAGGAACGGCTCTGACAACACGAATACTGTATTCATACCAGATGATGCTAAGGCAATCGACCTCAGTGTTACTTTGGATCTGCGGGACGAATCTGCTGCAAGTATTGACTTCGTTGCTGGAATTAGTCACCTTGATGATGATTTGATGGATGACTGGGGTGTTTCGTTGCTCAATATCTCTGATTCAGCAACACTCCCATTGGTTACATCAGATGGTATTCGACTTGCTTATCATAATGGAATCGTTCCTCTAGACGCTTTTACTGATGCGTTCCCAATCAATGACATTGCAGCGGGCATCTCTGAAGCCGTCGGGAGCCAGGGTCTTATCACTATGAATGATATTTATTGGGTAAACGATGCTCTATCCGAGGGTCTTGGGACCGCTGGTGGTCTGAATTATGTCCACGGAACTGACTGCACACAGGACAATCCGTTCTCCTTTGAGTTGCACTACTGCCTACAAGGTCCGACTGCAATGAGTAATCAATACCCAGTATTTTTACGCTCCACCAGTCAACCATTTTCAGCTAGTCTGGTTCAAATCCTGAAAGATAATTTTGGCACTGGTGATTTGGCTGAGTATGTTGATGTAATCCAAGAAAGCGATCTTAGAGATCTATTCAACAGTGGAATTTCGATTGAAACTGTGTTACCCGGAGATTTTCTTGATTCAGTAATCCCAGATAGTTTGCCGCCGTCTGAATTGACATTGGAAATAATCTTACCTACCTGGGTAAAAACCATAGATGGCGGCGACCGTTTGACCTTTGAGAAAAGCCTTGGTGCAACCGAGGATATGGATATCTCTCTAGCCGGGACCGACCCTTATGACTGGCGCACTAACATCAAAGATGATGATGCAAATATCATCTGCACAACGGTTCAGCGAACCTGCATAACTAGTACGGTGGAATTAGATGTCTCGGCCTTGAGAATTAATGAATGGTCACAATCTGTATCACTGGATTTTGCCCTTGACGCAGAAGTATCGATATATCGGGTGTTGATACCACTTGATGAAATTGACCAGGGTGGTACAACCAGAGTTAATTTCGAAGCAGCACCGGTCGATTTACTGCGTCTTGGATTAGATTTAGCCAGCCGATTAGCGGAGCCAAAAACCTTTGATAACATTGGTAATATATGTCGCGATGACCAAGACTATTCGGTTTGCGAAGAAAATCTTTCACTATTATTCACTCCCGAAGGTTTGACCGATTTCTCAGTTGATATTGGTGAGATGATTACTGATTATATCCACCAAAGTGGTGCCGATATTCCAAACCAAGAAGACTCGCCTTTTGGTACAGTCGACTTAAGCGGATTTGCAATCAAGACGAAAGTAGACGGTTTGGGTGGACTTGATCAAGACATAGGGGATGATGATCCAATAACGCTGAGTGTAAAAATACCTGAAGTTGAATTTAGACTTGACTTAGACGGAAACATGGGTGAGTTACTCGAGGGTAATACCAGCAGCCTAGAACTTAATTTCTTCGCTAATGCCTTTCGCGGTCTCGTCGTAAATCCATTAGTTTCTGCCGCAGAGTTGCTTGGTTCATCGCTATCAAATAGCGTGGTTTCTGGTAGTGGAATCACCTATCCTAGTCCGGAAGCAGAATCAACCTCCTTTTCATTTAGTGGCAATACATCGATTGCTGAGGATGTCGAGTTTTCGCTCAATGGGCCCGTCTCAATAATCCTTCCGCGTGGGATAACCATCGAGGATGTTGAGGACAGCGCCGGCCTTCTCACCATAACCAACGAGGGTGGCCGACAAAAGTTAACCTACAACTTCCCGGCCGGTGAATATGACGATACAATTTCGTTTAGAATAAAGATATCATGGTTATATCTGCTGTTACAATTTTGGGTTTACCCGACTTTTGTTATTGCCCTGTTGGCTCTATTTATCCGGCGTCGAAGAAGAAAAAAGCGATTGAAAAAAGCACGCAAAGCCGCTGCTCAAACTGGTACGAAAGTGGCAATCGGGGATAGTGAGTTTGCTGATTTACGCGGATTCAAGAGCGAAGGATTGCACGGAGAACTTCAACAATTTGAGGAATATTCTACCAATGAGCCGCCGCCAATGATTGATTTGGGCGACGAGCGATTTGATTAATTGTTGATCGCATCAAAAATTCTCCTTGCCAGTGCAGGACCAATCCCTGGAACGGTTTTGATGTCCTTTTCACTAGCATGAAGAATCTCCTTTCGACCGCCGAAGTGACGGATTAAAGTTTGAAATTTTTTGGCGCCAAGCCCGGCAACATTTTCCAATGGGTCAGCGAATTTTTTCTTGCTGCGTTGCTGACGGTGGAAGGAATTGACGAACCTATGCGCTTCGTCACGGGCATGAATCAATACTCTTCCTCGGCGATCAATAACCAACGGTTCTTTGCCAGTTCGATAGATGGTCTCTTCTCGCTTTGCGAGCGCAGCAATGGCAAACTTGTTGGCAAAATCGGAACTTTCGATCATTCTAGTTATCATGTCAAGGTGCGTCTGACCGCCGTCTAGTAATAGCAAATCAGGCCACTCAGTTTGCCGTTTCATCCACCGTTCAACGACCTCACACATCATCCGCAAGTCATCTAATTGTTCGCCTTTAACAGTATATTTACGATATTCATCTTTGAATGGTCTACCATCTTTGAAGCAAACACTCGCACCTACTCGGTTATCTCCCTGAATTTGTGCCATATCAAAACAAACTATGTGGTCTAATTGCGGCATTCCCAGCAATTTAGCACCGTCATCTGCAGCACGCTTTTCTAGCGAGCCACTTGCTTTGTTAACAAATCTAATCAACTGTATTTCGGCATTTTGGGCAGCTAACTGCATTAATGTTACAAAGTCGCCACGCGATGGGTTTCGCACTTCAACCGCGGAATCTCTGCGGGTTTGCAACCAATCCTCAACCCCGTCAAATAGTGGCGTTGGGGTGATCAATAGTTTAGGTGGACACCGGTTTGCATAGTGGTCAGCAACAAACATTGAGATCGTCTCACCAATGTCGCCGCGATGAATCATTTGCCATGACTCCTGTCCTTTGACTACGCCGTCATCGGCATGTAAAACAACAATTGCGGCTAAATCTCCCTCACTAGCAAAGCCAATTGTATCACAATCCCGGTAAACTTTACTTGACACAATGTGCTGACTAGTTGTCGTTCGAATTGCTTTTATCAAGTCACGAAGTCTAGCAGCATATTCATATTCTAGTTTGTCAGAATAGGTGTCCATCTTGATGGTTAACTCCTCAATTAATTTTCCGGCGTTACCATTGAGAATTTGTCGAACGGCGGTAATCCTTTGCCGATAATCTTCGTCGGATCCCGAGTCAACATAACCAAACGGGATGTTGTTTTTATCATCCCTCAGCCCAAACTCACGACGCAGTAGTTTCAGCACCTGTTTGGCAGCTCCAGCATTAGGAAACGGACCCCATATTTCGGCACCTTTTGGGGGCCTTCGAGTGTAAAGAATTCTCGGCAGTGGGTCAGAACTGAGCGCTAGGTAGGGGAATGATTTGTCATCCTTAAGCATCGAGTTGTAACGTGGTTTATGTTCGCGAATTAGTTGTCTTTCGAGAATCAAAGCTTCATGAGGCGAGGCCGTAACAATACACTCAATGTCATCAGAGCGCTCCACCAACTCGGGAATCATCGCCCGGTCAGGGTTGGTAGAAAAGTAAGACCTAATCCGCTCGTTGAGTTTAGTTGCTTTGCCAACATATAGCACTCTTCCCTGCTTACTCTTGAACAGGTAAACACCCGGTTTCTTCGGCAGACTCACCGAGGCTAAACTGACGGGCATGCTCCATCCTCAGGGTCAGTCCTCAAAAGGGCAACCATCTCACAGGGAATGAACATAAGGCAATTCAATTGATAACTAGAATACTGCCTCGCTCTCGATAGGATGGTTACTAAAGCCCAACTGCGAATATTGGCGTGGCTCAGCAGATATCCAGAGAGCACTGCTAATGCTTGGGACGTAACCAGGGAAATATCTCTGCCGGGTATTGCGGAGGGGCTGGGAGTAGTTCGCTCTGCACTTAACCTGCCGATAGGTGGTCTTGAGCAATCTGGATTGGTAACAAAACGTATGGCACATGTCATTGGTGGCGGAACTAGACGCAGGCATGTCTATCATATCACCTCTGAGGGAAGATTGCAGTTAACTGAAGCCTCACAGGATTATGAAAAGTCCGCATCAAGACCAGAAATCATCGGTCAGCCACCGATTGTGGAAACAATATTTGGTAGAGCAGATGAGCGTCAGAAATGTCTTGGACTGCTCGAGAATAATTCGCTGATTATCACTGGAATGGCTGGTATTGGCAAGTCAGCATTGGTTGTCAGTCTGTGTCAGATGCTAGCCAAGGAATATACCATTCGCTGGGCTAACGCGCATTCATTTTCCGACTACCACTCTATTGTCAAATCGTGGTTTAACGACGAGGCCGTTCCTCGAGATATCCAGGCGTTTTCCGAGGCGGTAAATCACGACAAAACCCTACTGGTGATCGATAATTTCAACCAACTTAGCGAGCGACACAAAGCGGGTGTAAACACTCTGGTCGAAGCATTGAGCCGTCAATCAAATGTCCGATTAATCCTCATCAGTCGAGAGTCAGTTTCAACATATGATAGCGTAGTCAATTTCAAATTAGGCGCGCTTGATTTAGAGTCCTGTTGCATGATGCTGGGCCACGATATGAAGTTGTCAACACGCGAGGAAATCGCTATATCACTAGGCAACCATCCGCTAGCTCTGAAGTTATACCAACCCGAATATATCGTTCCCGAATCTTCAGATGACGTGATTGATTTTGTTGAAAATGTTGTGCTCAAAACCCTCTTACCGGCACAAAAAGAACAGATAACCCATCTTTCATTAGAAGCAGGTTTGGTTGACGCAGAGCATTCGATAATAGCCGATACGGCAAATTTTCTCGACGAGCAAAACCTACTGCTATGGGGTGGTAATATGGTGCAATTACAGCATTTAATTCGCAACGTTGTGCGCAATAATTTGACTCCAGATGAACGTCAGTCTGGTCATGCATTACTAGCCCATCATTGGCAATCAAAAATAACTGCGGGAGCTACAGAGAATTACTTACACCACCTTGCGAATTATGATCTGGCAGCTTTTATTGAATATATGTCAAGCAACCTTGATTCCCTAGGCCAATTTAATTCAGCTGCGATTGCCACCATTGTCAACTCGTCTATAGGTCAAAGCCATAACTCAGCAGAATTGATCTACTTGGAGTGCAAAATTGCCGCTCATCGATTCGAGCCTGATATTATTCGTAGCAATCTAGACCGTCTCAATGATGAAAACCTACTGGAAATGAAATTCACCCTAGCGCAAATTGAAGGGCGCTTGGCAGATTGTGACGCAATGCTTGATGGGATGATGAAAAGCAGTAATCCGCTCGAACGTGCTCGATTAATGATTATGTTGGCTAGTCAGTGCTTGGAGGATCGCTTGCCTGGCGCAATGGTTACTGAAGCACAGGTCAAACGGGTTGAGGCCTATCTGGCCCAGGTTTCATTATCAGGAATCGGCCGTGCGCGACAATCAATAATAGTAGCAATTTCGTTGATAAGATTCTCCATCGCATTAAGCCAGCAGGACTACTCATCAACCTCAGAGATTTTGCAATCGCTTGGCGCAATCGCTACGATTGATGATACAGTAATCGCTCACTCACAAGCCAAACTTCAGGTTGAGAAATATAACAATGGCCTCATTGATTTCGATGAAACATTGCGTCTAGTGACTGCTCATTGTCAATTGATTGATCACGAACTTATTACCGAATCAATTAAATTAAGATTTATCGAGTCAATGCTTGTTAATGATGAAAGTGCAGCAGAATTACACTTTAGCAGACTTTCCCCACCAGAATTATTCTCTCGTAATAATACCTCAATTCGGTATGCTGCTAGATGGTGGCTGCTGCATTCTAAATTATATCCAAACAAGAAGTTGACCTCACTTAGAGAGTCATTGATGAGGTTCAGAGAAGCGGGTTGTAGTAATATTGTCAGTGAATTAGAGCGTGAACTACATATGCAAATTTAGAGTTCTGCGCCAATCAAGGTCTTGGTTTCGACAATTCCCTGCATGGGCCTAATATCCTCAACTATGCACCTTGTTAGGTCATACTCATCATCCGCTTGTACTCTAGCAATAAGGTCATATTCACCAAACAGCATCCATCCGTCAGTGACCAGGGTGATTTTTTCCAATCGTTCCCTGACAGCTTTTTCTTGTCCTGGTTCAGTCGTAATCAAAACAAATCCTATCGCCATTATATCACCTAATATTCCACAGCAATCAAAGTCTGTGTATCCTTCACTCCGTCAATTTGTCTAAAGTCACTCATTAACATCCCCGAGAGTATGCGCGCATCTTCGGAGCTGACGCGGACTAGTAAATCGTATTCACCATACAGCGCATGCACTTCGACGACTGCATCATGGTTATTGAGAGTCTGATACACATCACGCTCCCTAGCCGGTAGGGTCTTGAACAAGACAAATGCTTCAGGCATAACATCCCCACCGCTAGCAGTTTTTTATTGCTTACTGTGGCAACACCACAAAGTGCAATCGCTCATTTAGACGAACTATTGAAAAGCGTCATGAACCAAGGTATCTCTATGGATAAGGGGATTAGGAGTTACGTCCCCTGTTTGTTTATGCTGATTATTTTGCTCGGAATGCCACTGGCAAATCTTGTTGATGAACCCAGTAAAACCCTGTCACAGTTTAATGATCAGCCGGGTTCAGCCCGTGCTCAAACTACTTGGAGCGGAGTGGTTGAACTAACAGACTCTTACACAGTAAATGTTACCGACGAACTAATCATCACTCCATGCACTGTGGTAAAATTACCCAATGCCGCCCGAATATTTGTCGATGGGCGAATCTTAGTGCAAGGGGACACATCATGTTCTGTTACTCTCGATAGAGTTAGCACGGGTCTGCACTACGGAATTCAATTTAACCAGTCTTCATACGGTAGAGGCTCAGTAATTGATAACTTGACAATTGAGAATTCAATGTACGGAATCACGGTATATGCTTCAAATCCGCAATTAAATAACGTCACAGTAGTAAACCCGTCGCGTGTTGGTGTTGATTTATTTTCCAACGCTAACCCAACCGTTAATGATTTGCTGGTAGATCAGTCTGGTAGAGGCTTTTCATATTCAGATTGGCGGTTTGGAATCGGTCTATCGGTCGGGGCGGGGTCTGCACCTATCGTTGAGCGTGCGGTGCTGAGTGATGCCAGAATTCGTGGGTTAAACATCTGGGGGGACTCGGGAGGAATCTACCGTCAGATTACTATCGATAACATCACTGCCGAGGGAGCATTGGCAATTTCTGCCGGTGTTTGGGTTGAGGACAGCCGTCCGCTGATAACGAATGTTACCGTCGATAAATCGGACTATGGTATCCTAATTCGCCATATCGACGATGGTGGCTACACCAGAGCCGTAGTGCGCGATTGTCTGGTGACAAATTCCATGTATCGAGGAATCTATGTCGATAAAGCAAACCACACAAATTTCACCAATTATGAATCAGCAGATTTTACCAACACGGTGGTTAGAGGAACCGGCGGGCCCAATGCGAAAACCTCGAACATTGGATTTGCAGCAATCGAAGTTAATGCCACTGGAGCATGGTTTGAGAATACGATTATTGAGGAGTCAACAACCGTAGGCCTGAGACTTTATTTTGTAGATTCATCAACCACTTTTACCAACTTAACAATTGCCAACTCGGGTGATCCCGGACAGGGGCCCCACTCAGCCGGATTAGCGATTAGGTCGTCCTTCTTCGCACCGACATTTGACGGGCTGGAAATTAGCGGCTCACCAGGCCCGGGCATATCTGCCACATCAGGTGGGGCCATGCAAGGCTCGGATTGGTCACTGCATAACAACACCGAAGATGGGTTATTTATCGACTCCTCTACACTAATTGTCGATGATCTGTACCTTACTAACAACGGTCAATCGGGGGCTCACATATTCGATTCACGCTACGTCACATTATCGAATTTAACTGCGACTGGCAACGGTAACCTAGGACTTACCGAGACCGAGCAAGCAGGACTTTTGTTCGAGAAATCCAATGATATTGAGACCAACTCCGGCGACGTCACGTGCAACCACTGTTCAATATCTGATTCAGCAGGTTCTGGTTTGATGGTCAGAGATTCAGTCGATCTCTGGTTCAATCACCTTGTAGTTGAGGACAATGCCGCAGCATATGACCCAATTTCCATCGACAATAGTGGTTTGACGCTCGGTCAACAGGGAGGTCAAGTCAACATGTATGATGTCCTAGTAAAGACAGAACGTTTGGGAACTGATTCTGGCCCAGCTCTCAGCATTAATCGCGCCGCAGCAAATATCGATACAATTGCAATGGAAGGCAACCACACAGGATTTATTTGGAATGCTAACAATAACGGCAATTTCCCTTCCTCGCTCAGTAATGCACAACTTTCCGGCTCAACCTGCTTGTTACTTGTTGAACACACTTACCTCACCGGCAGTGATAATGTCATCACCCCACAGTGCAGTGGTTCCATAACACTTCAAGATAGCCAAGTAAATTGGAGTGGATTTACTGATATAACACAAACTGCAATCGTCAATTTAGACTCGTTTTCTAAATTGCATTTACACCAACCAGATGGTATCGCATTGGCGGATGCCATCATTGCACCCTCTGGTGAAATCGATGTAGCCTGGGACGTCTCTGTATGGGTTCAGAATAACAACTCCAATGGAATACCCGAGGCGCCAGTGCAAATCTCCTTTGATCAATTTGAGCCTAATGCTCAACAGAATACGAATCAAGATGGTTTCGTTACCTTCCCTGACTTTGTCGGTCAAAGATGGACTAACATGGGTCCGTCAACAACCTCCACTGTTACGGTTTCATGCTCCTACGACGGGCAATCAAACAGTATCTCAACAATCCTTGATACTAATAAAATAGTCTATTGCTTACTCCCCTTAGACAACCAACCACCATTTTTGTATTGGGACAATCCAGAAGACGGAGCAACATTTCCCAGTTCATCGCTGGTAGAATTCAATGCGTCGCGCTCATGGGATTTAGACGACGATGAATTGGTGTGGGAGTGGACATCTTCCATTGATGGGGTAATCGGTGATTCTGCGAGTTTCTTAGTTAATGATGAATCTACATCACAAATACTTAGCGATGGAATCCACCAAATCACTGCTCAATTATGCGACGAGAAAGGCAACTGCGTTCAGCAAACTAGAACTGTCGAATTGGCCAATTTTGCTCCTGTAGTATTCGTCGATTTCACTCCTAGCCCAAATAATTTTAATGAGTTAATTATACCAAGAACGGGAACTTTGTCAGTAAATCTGTCTGGCACTTATGATCCGGAGGGAGACCAACTGAATTGCTGGATTTCAACCTCTTACGGTCTAACCTACCCAGACCAATCAAATTCTCCGGCTAGGTGTGACGAGTTGATAGAATATGCATTCCCGTTGACTTCGACTTCCGGTAATCCTGCTCCACCATCAGACACGTTTTCCGTGTCAGTCAATGTTGATGACGGAGTTAATGGGCCAGTAATATTAGCTTATGATACAATTCTCTACAACGAAATACCAAAACCTGAATTTTCAGTAATTAGGGCGGCAAATTATAGTGAAAACGTCGTTACGCTGGACGGTTCGCAAACAATTGACCCAGAAGGTGATACACTTGCAATTGAATTTTACTCGAGCCTTGATGGCGTGTTGCAATGGTCGGACGAACCGTCTGGTAATATCTGGCAAGGTCATCTGTCTAGGGGTGTGCATAATATCGAGATGCGAGTCACTGATGACCAACCGGAACACACCAATACTTACGAGATTTCTTCGACCCTAATTGTCGTGTTGAACTCTGCACCGATAGCCGATATTAAATCACCAGATGTCGCTAAGAGTTACGATTCCTCGGAATTAGTTGTTTTATCGGCTAATGGCTCAGGCGATTTTGATTCTGCATGCTCGTCATTCAATACAATCGGATATTGGCACTGCGCAACCAGTGAACCTGCTCAGGGCTCGGAATATTTGCAGGTCTCTTGGACAAGTGATCTAGACGGCCGGTTATCATCAACAAATCAAGAGGGTCTGTATCAAGCAATCCGGCTGAGTAGTGGTATCCACACTTTGACGCTCGAAGTCGATGATGGTATCAATGCACCAGTGTCTGACGTAACAACCGTAGAAATAACCAAGTCCGCTCCTGTGCTGGAATTATCAACTCCCGATTCATCAAAAGTATACCAATCTGCAGAGTATATATTTTGGAACGCAGGTGAATCAATTGATTATGATGACGATTCATTTACGATGACTGTTACAACTAACCTCCAAGCTGAACCAATCTTGGTTAACGTTGACCCTGGAATTACTCACATGTCACAACTCATTGCTGGGGAGCACGAAATTAGCATTTCACTGACTGATTCAGACGGAATGCAGAGGATTGAGTCGTTCAGTTTGGTCGTCGTTCCATCAGCACCAATGGCAATTATCGAAGCGCCATTTGAGGGCCAGTCATATATCGGTGGTGATGACATAATCCTTGATGAGGCATCAACAGACGCAGACTTCGATATTGTTTTCAGGCAATGGGAGATTTTCGATAAGTCGACGGGCGTCATAACTCACACAACAAGTGCCAGTACCGAGTCATTAACATTACCACCCGGAGAGTATCAAATAACCCTAACAGTAAGAGATAGTCTAGCAAATACTGCAGTTGCCATGAGAAGTATTAGAGTCGAGAATACAGACCCAATTTTGGAAGCAAATAGCCTCATTGTCAGCCCGGGTGAGTTGACTACTGGAGTTCTGACAACGGTTGAGGTAAGTGTTAGTTTGTCTGACCCTGATGGAACAACTCAAGACGTCAAAGCGACCATAATTCACGGAATTCAAGTTTGGGATTTTAGCCTACAGGACCTCGATGGCGACGGTGTCTGGGAAGGATTTGTTGAGGTTAATCCGGAAAAATCTGGTAGGCCTAGTTTGAAAATTACGGCAACAGATGGTCAAGGTGACTCAGCAACGGTTAGTCAAATATCGAGGAGTATTGTAGTGTTCGATCAAGAACCAGCCAGCACCAACGTTTCTTTCTTTGTTGGTGGCGGGGCATTCATTGTGGCCATCATAGTGATTAGCCTATTGTACAGCAGGCGGCGTAAGACTAGGCTTGAAGACGAACTGATAGAATCTTGGGATGCTTTCAGAAGCCCAACAAAGGGCGAGGTTGCTAAGTTAGAAGGGGGCGCAGTCGACGGCTCTCAAGAAGTGGTAAATGATACATGGTCTAAACTTGAACAAGAAGAAGGCCTAACGTGATTACTGTTCTGGTAGATCTTTGTTGGTTGAATCGGGATTACTTTCTCGGCTGCCCCACGGGGTTTTGGTGCGATTTAATCCTAGTCTCTTAGCAAACAGAAATTTGAAGTTTTTCCAACCGTCTCCCCATGTATGAATTTCCGCATCTCCAACCCGTGGACGGTAAGGTACAGAGACTTCAACGGCTTTGGTCTTTCCAAGGTACTTCCGGGCCAGAATTTTGATTTCCTCTGATAGCGGCATACCGTCGTTAGTGGGGCGCATTTTGTGATTCTCAAAAACTGACTTTCTGAATACCCACATTCCTGATTGTGAGTCTTTAATGCCATAACCAAAGAGTAATCTTGCGGTAAAAGATAACGCCCAGTTGCCGAATCCGTGGAGTCCCGACATTGACCCATCCTCGGCAAGTGAGAGACGGTCACATGTGATAAATTCTAAATTCTCATCTAGTAACTTTTTCACCAATTTCGGTACTAATTCAGCGGGGTAAGTGCAGTCGGCATCCATGGTCACAATTATCTCATTACTCGCAATGTCAAAGCCAGTGCGATAGGCTCGACCATATCCACGTCGGTCTTCGAGGTGAACTCTAGCACCTTTGTTGAGGGCCAACTCTCGAGTTTTATCTGACGAATTTCCGTCAACGATTAGAATTTCCAGTTTTTTACACCAACCGGTAGGAATCGAGTCGATAGTGGGTTCAATCGCCTCTTCTTCGTTTCTTGTCGGGAGAATTACCGTGACGGTGACTGGAAGTTTATCCCCCATAGTTGAGCGTGAGGATTTTTGGTTTTGAAGTCATTGGATGAATAATTCAGAAATTTACGGCCTTAAATCGCTTAAAATTAAACGCAAGGCGCCCATCGCATAACCGATGCACATTGCTATGATTGCCGGCGAATATCCTCCGCGTTGGGGGGGAATTGGCTCGGTAGTGTATCATCTGGCTGGGCATTTAGCCTCGTTCGGCCACCAAGTAACCATCATCACACGCGCTGACGACATCAAAGCACCGGCCCAATCTGGCGTCAATATTGTTGAGGTTCCATGGATAAAATTACCAATGAAATTCACTCGTTCATATGCTAAAAACACCTACAAAATCATCCAAAAGTTGCATCACGCCGATCCCTTTGATGTCATACACGTTCACCTGCCTCTAGCTTCATTTACCGCCAAAGAATACCGGTTTCTTGAGAACAATATCGCGCCCGTTTGCTGTTCGCTCCACGGCTCGTGGTTAGGCGAAAAAGTCGGCGTTTTGCGTGCGGCAAAAGCCGGAGAATCTGCGATTTGGCGCAACCCAAACGATCTCGCTATAAGGCTTGGTGCGAAATGGTATTCGAAATACGAGAAGGCTGGTTTATTGAATACGTCTATTAGCGTGGCTAACTCTGAATCTACTCTGCAGGAATTTAGCAAATGGTATGCACCAAATGCTGATTACAATGCTCGAGTGCTTCTTTGGGGTTGCGATCACAAGGTTTTCCGCCCAGCTAATATCGATGATGAGGAGGAGCAACTTGCTCATGAGAGATTAAGGCACCAATATGGATGTGACGATGAAAAGGCGTTAAGCCATGATCCAAGTACAGCCACCCCAATGCTGCTTTCAGTTGGTAGATTAGTAGCCAGAAAAGGCTACATGACATTACTTAGAGCAATGCCCGAAATTCTAGCCCAAAATCCGGGGGCTAAGTTGGTTATCATTGGGCGGGGTCACATGAAAAAGCAGTTACTCAAAGAAGCCCGAAAACTGTCAATCAGTAATGCGGTTCACATCCAAAGCAGTATGTCGTTCAGTGAACTTGCCCAGCATTTTAGAAGTGCAGACCTAGTGGTATATCCGTCATACTATGAAGGACAGGGGTTAATTCCACTTGAATCAATGTCTAGTGGAACCCCTGTAGCCACGGTTAACATGGCTCCGCTGACCGAAATGGTTGATGAATCAGTTGGTGGTTTATTTGAAATGGGCAACTCTGCCGATTTGGCAAGCACGGTAAATCAAATGCTCTCGAACCCTAACTTGAGGGCTCAGCAAGGGGAGGCTGGGAGAGCACTGGTGTTGGAAAAGTATACCTACGAGCACAATGCCAAAGATTTTCAGGCATTTTATGAATCAATTATTAATCAAGAACCAACACCTAACAGGTGAATTATCATGTCGACTAGATGCCCTATGTGTAGGAGCATGCTAGCGTTTCCAACTGATGCAGCAATAGTGTTCTGTCCGAGTTGCGACCAACAGTTTAGCCCCAAAGATCTGCCTAAGCGTAGTAATCGGGGATGGTTAATTGCCATTTCAGGGTTGGTGATTTGTTTTGGTTTTTGGCTAACCATACCAATAGTGGAAATGTTCGATGACTCAACATCGGCAGCCCTTGGATTGATATTTTTCCACGTGATGATTGGTACTCCAATTGTGATAATTGGATGTGTGATGTCAGTGCTGGATAAAATTCGGCGTGGCAGTAAATGGATTGTTGTTGAATTAATTTTAGCAATATATGTTATCTACGGCTTTTTTTCATTAACAACAATCAACGGCATTGTTTAGTGTAACAAGCAGTCTAGGGCAGATTGTTCAAACTAAGAACGATACTACAAAAAGCGTCTAGTTCATAGATGATATGCCGATTGGGTGACATGGTCGCGCAGCGATTCATGGTCGTGGCTTTGGTCGCGATGTTGATGACATTTATTCCAACATCGTCAGCCGATGATAACATCCAAAGTGCCACAACCTTAACTCCCAATACTCAAACTTCTGAGAAAGTGTGCTATACGGATGGTTGCTCACCGGTTGATGAGGTGGACTGGTGGAAAGTCAATGGATACAAAGGTGATGTTATCACTATTTCATTTCAAGGTAAACCATTGAATAATCAAGATTGGCTGTGCTTTTGGGGTGACGGCTGGGAAGGCGATGTTTCTATCCATCGTCCTGATGGTTCAGAAATCGGCAGCACTTACGTGACCGATGATGACCCAGATGTCTCGTACACAGTCAGCCTCTCAACTCAAAGCCAAGTGTATGTTAAAATCAAGGCACGTGACAGTAACTGCAACGATGAAATCAGATATGATTTATTAGCCACAATTGATACTGCACAACGCGATACAGATGAGGATGGATACATCGATTCAGAAGATGCTTGTGACTTCATCCCGGGCACTTCGGCATATGATAGAAAGGGCTGCTTGGACAGTGACCTTGACGGTTATTCCGATCCAGAGATTGGCTGGGGGCCAAACAATGGTGCAGACGCGTTTCCATTTCAACCATCTCAATGGCAAGACTCCGATAATGACGGTTTTGGCGATAATTTAGAAGGTTATCAAGGCGATTCATGCCCATACAACTCGGGTGGGTCAACAAATGACCGGTTTGGTTGTTTAGATACTGATGGTGATGGTTTTTCTGATGCCGATCCAGGCGGATTATTTGGTGTCAGTGCGTGGTATGCCCATCCGGTTGGGTTGGCTGATGCATTCCCTGCTGATAACACGCAGTGGACTGATACAGATGCTGACGGCTATGGTGATAATTGGGAAGACCCTGCTTGGAATGAAACTCACCTAGCATGGGGTATCGGTCAGTGGCTTGAAGTTGCCAGTATGCCTGATGCCTGTCCGTTTATTACCGGAACATCATCCTCTGACCGTTATGGCTGTCCCGATACCGATGGTGATAGTTACTCTGATGGTGATGAAAATTGGACAATATACAATGGTTCAGACGCCTTCCCATTGGAACCAACTCAATGGCAGGATTCGGATTACGACGGCTGGGGTGACAACCAATCATTTGGTGCCGCAAGAATCGATGATTTCCCAGAGAACCCAACCCAGTGGCGGGACACCGACAAAGATGGTTGGGGAGATAACCAAACTTATGGGGCAACTCAAGTCGATGATTTCCCGCTGGTTCCCTCCCAATATCGTGATTCTGATGGCGATGGGTATGGTGATAATCAGACCGGTTTTGAGGGAGACGTATGTGTTTATTCGACTCCTGAGGAAGTAGAGTCGGGTTGGATTTCTCGTTACGACCGCCTTGGCTGTCGTGATATTGACAAAGATGGCTTTTCAGATCCAACAGAAGGCTGGATTGCTCATCCCGATGGATTTGCCGATGCATTCCCTGAGGAAGCTAGTCAATGGTATGACACCGATTCTGACGGGTATGGCGATAATCTGGAATATTTTGACGGCCAAACTTGGCGGCCTTCGTTCCGTGGTGACAGTTGTAAAACTACTGTAGGATACTCAACATTCGACCGCTGGGGATGCCCAGACGCAGATGGCGATGGTTGGTCAGACTCGACAGCAAATTGGCTAGCGAGTCCGGGCGGAACCGGTGACGCATGGCCACTTGATCCAACACAGTGGCATGATCGTGACGGGGACGGTCGCGGTGATAACCCCCAAGGGACCACTGCTGATGTTTGTCCAGACAGCGCAGGTACCTCAGTCGGCCCAGCAGAGGGTGGTGACAGATGGGGCTGTATCGACACTGATGGCGATGGTTGGTCCGATTTAGGTGACTCATTCATTCACGAGCCAACGCAATGGCGTGATACTGATGGTGACGGCTTCGGTGATGCAGCCGACGGTAATCAGGGTGATGCCTGCCCAGATGTCCGTGGCACATCACTCATGGACAGATTGGGATGTCGCGATACCGATGGCGATGGTTGGTCTGACCCTACCGATACATGGAAAGCCCATCCGTTTGGATTAGCCGACTCGTTCCCCAATGAAGCGCTACAGTGGCGTGACAGTGACGGTGACGGGTATGGCGATGTCACACTTGGCGCTTTGAGAGACGACTGCCCTAACGAGGCTGGAGATTCAACTAGAGACTTACAGGGTTGTCCAGATAACAACGGCGACGGTTGGTCAAACGAATATGGAACTCTAAAATCTGCCATTGCGATAATGGGCGAGGACCCGGCAGCATCGTGGTTAACCTACCTCATTATCGGTCTAGGATTCATTCTTGGAGCATCACTTGCATTGGTGGTAAAGATGGCAAGAGAGGAAGATGACTTAGAGTTGGCAGAACAAATGTTCAATCAGAAGGAGGAAGTCGATTTCGCCGCCAACTTAGCTCAAAATGACGGAGGCGGGATGACTCCGTTAAGCGAATTACCACCAGTTCCGTCAGATGATAATGTTGTTCACACTGAACAAATGGGAGGTGGTAGTGGTGTCTAGTAATCGTTACTTTTCGCTGTTTTCGGTGGCCTTGGTATTATTATCGATTATTGCCTTGTCGCATGCTTCAGTGAATGCTGTGGCAGATGAATCTAGTAGTGATTCATTAGCCGAGGCGGGGCTGAGTCTAATCGCACTGCGTAATGATACTCTAGATACCAATCAAGACGGTGATAATGATGCAATAAGAGTCGTGGTAGTATTCAATACTGAACGAGAAAATACTAACCTAGAACTACGATTAATCGGTGAATACAAGGATAGAGAGGTCACAGAGATACTGCAATTTACTTTTTCTGAGCAATCAAATGCTTCATTGGTATATGATGCATGGGCCGCGGGCGAGCATGAATTGAGAATGCAAATAGTGGACCAGGATGGCAACATCATTACCACTATCCCATTACCAACCTACGTGTTGAAGCCAGCGCTTCAAACTCCATCGATTGTGCTGGCTCTAAACGCTCCACAACACATAGAGACTGGAGATGAGTGCACAATTTCCCGTGTATTTTCGGATGAGACAGGACCTCGATACGGCGCTAGTGGGGTTAGAACATTTTCTGGCGCGCCATTCACAGTTCTTGACTCACAAGATTCCCTCGATTGCTCCAACTGGCCTGCCGGTGAATATCAATTGAAAGAGGCCTATCGCAACGATCTAGGTCAAACCACAGAGGATTGGTTGAATTTGACCATCCATAACCGACCGGCTCCTGATTTCTCACTGTTGGTCAATGGTAATGGCAACACAACTGACGCTGAATGTCTCATTACCATGATACCAACAGATGCCGATATTGACTTCAGCAGTTTCCAAAAAATATGGCGGATACAGGGTAATCAAGTCGCCGGTAACGTTGGTGATCAATTTGATTGTATGACGCTACCAGCTGGAGTGCATCTAGTCTCTCTCGAGGTAATTAATAACGAATTGATTAGCGCTATCGAGGGAGTAAATTTGGTTAGATTGCCGGGTGATGAACTTACTGAAGAGCAAAAATCCGTGGCTCCCTCTCGCTCATATGGCGATGATACGGAAACTGAATCTGTCGGTTGGATATCAATTGGGGTTCTTGGCTTGGTGGTTGTCATACTGTCCTATTTGGTGTTGGTTAGAGTGAAAGACGATGACCAAGAATTGCCGATGCGGGACTTAGGACCTACCCCGATGATATTATCTGATGGTTCTCCGGACCCCGAGGGATTACCGACTACGACCGATGACGATGGCGTATTATGGCGGCAGCATCCAGATGGCAATCACGATTGGTGGGATGCCGAATTGCGCGTCTGGGTTAGGTGGTGAAACCCCTGAAACTGGCAGATTTAACGCTCCTTCACTACATAGCAACATTTTGCCTGTTAGTCGTAATTACAGTTGCTTTGCGATTGTATTATGTTTGGCTAACTAGGATAAAACCAAGGGTTCCGAGCACCGACTCAGATTGGAATACTGACTGTGAGTTTCAATCCGAGGCAATTATTGAAGAGAATTTCATAACTTTTACCAAAATTCGAGATTTTACCTGGCGCACAACCAGAGATCGAGACGAGAGATGGGACAGTAATGTGAAATTTGATTTACGAGAAATTAAGGATGTCTGGTTCATAGTCGACCATTTTCATAAAATTCATGGACTTGCGCACACATTTCTCAGCATTGAATTTAATGATGGTCGATGCATTTCGATATCCTTTGAAGCTAGACGGGTAAAAGGAGAACGTTATCACCCCTGGAAAGGGCTATGGCGTTCATATGAATTGTATCTATTAATCGGTTATGAGCGTGATTTACTAGGTCTTAGGACGAATGCACGTGGCAATAAAGACTACCTGTTCAGGGCGGTTACTCCACCGGGTAAGGACCGGCAACTTTTGCTGGCAATTGCCCAAAAAATGAATCAACTGAGTAAACACGCAGAGTGGTATCACTCTTTACTAACGACTTGCAACACATCAATCGTAAAGGTTGTCAATCAAATTACTCCAGGTAGAATTCCCTTCGTATGGCGTAATTTCCTGCCCGGATATACTCCAAAGGCTGCTTTCAGATTAGGGCTTATTGAAGACTGGGGAGGTCTTGAAAAAACCCTCGAAATCGCGCGCGTTGACGAATTGGCAAAACACTGGGACGAGTCAACTGATTACTCAGAATTCATTAGACAGCATATGCCGATCTCAGTTACTGACAAAGACTAGCAGATTTCCAGTTTCACAATTAATCGATATCATATCCTCAACTGCGACATTATGTAGGCCGGTTGAACTTGGCTCCAACACCGCATTTTTCAGTTCCCACTTGCCGCCGGTGAGATTGATTCCCGAACTTCTCCCTAAACTAAACACCGAAAACTCTGTCCCAATTTCTATAGAGTGAGAAATAGGTTTGCTGTTACGCAACGCAATGACGGTGCAGTCATCGAGAAACAACCTAGCGTCAGACTTCGCCTCGAGCAGTGACAGGTAATTGGCAAATTGATGGTCTGCCCTCCCACCGTCAACATTGATTATGCTGATGTTAGTTGCGCCTAAACTGTCAGCGTAAGCTATTGCCTTGGTCAAATCATTGGTGTCCTGGTCTGTCAGTTTGATTATTTTGACACCCTTTGATTTAGCATCGCGTTGGGTTGCTTCAGTGATACTGTCCATGTCACCGATCAGAACATTTACTGCAATGCCGTTGATTTGGCACTTTTCCATAGCGCCATCGCAGGCGATTATTAGGTCAGAATCCATGACTAAATTCGACCACTTTGCTAGGTCATCTGCCGGAGCATTGCCGATGATTAGCACTCGCAGCATGCTACTCCCTAACATCGGTGGTTTGTCAACAATACTAACAATTCAGGCATTTGACCCCCGTAGGGGGTCAGTGGGCATTCTTCGGCAATGGTTTTCAACCATCAACGCATCCGTCGACTATGGCGAGTAAGTATTCATCAAACAACTCGCTTGTGGCGAAGTGTTTGGTTTTATTACTAATTCTTCATGTGTCTAGTCTCGCTATAGGTCAAAGCGCAGTTAGAGAATCAGAATTTCTTGACCAATCCAGTCTTCAATCAAACAGTGCTGCTCTAGCCGAATACGCCCTTGATTTTGGCTATGACTTAGCAGGTGAACAACTTTCTATCGACGATGGTGCAGAAGGTTTAGTAAGATTTGAAACCAATCTCGATATTTATCACAATCAACTTATTCAAGCGGCTTCAGTTGGCACTCCAACTGTCCCTGATGTGGCTATTTCAGGGCAGCAAGAGATCAATTCATGTTGGCATAATCAAGAAGGCACGGTAAACTACTACTGGTCTGACCTTGAACAGAATACAAAGCAACTGCAGATTGATGAAGTGTTGGGAATAGATGACGGTGTGATGAATTTTGATTGTGCAATTGCTGTAAAAGAGAACGGACGTGCCAGCGTTCTGTATACCAACGGTAGCAACCTCAAAGCGGGACAAATAGCCTTCGCTAGTTCATTATATGTCAATGGTGATGATTGGCACACAAGGACCATCTTTGAAGATCTCGAAATTACCAATATCGAATTAGCAATCACCCCCAATCACCTAGAATGGGGCGTATTCCGAGATAGCAACGGTGCGCTTCACAGAGTAAACTATACCGGAGCATTCTGGCAAACAGGACTCATCGATGCCGGGCCTGTCGGTCCTGATTTCGAGCTGGAAATAACCTCAGAAGGCCATATTCACCTTATGTATACAAAAAATTCTCAAGCGATTCTAATGACCATCATTGAGAATCAAATAAGCCACCAGACCGTTGCTCATGGCGAGAATTTACACCATGATATTGGGCTAACACTCGACGGTGCAGAATTACTTCAGTTATTCACTACAACAGTACAGGATAATCAAACCTTCATGAGCATAGAGCGGTCGTTAGCAAATCAGGATAACCAGCTAAGTGCAACACCAGATTATATCCTGTCAAGCGATCTTGCTAATACTATATCAAGCGATATGGCGTTCGGTGATTTCAATGGCGATGGATTCACAGACCTAGCGCATGCTGAAGCCGATGCTTCTACCCAAACGCTAATGTCAAATGGTCGAGTTTCGATATTTTTCGGCTCTGTAGATGGATTGAGTTTATCGCACGGTCACTCTTGGGAAGGCGTTTCAGATGCGCAAAGGCTTGGCAACAGTTTGGCAGTCGGCGACTTCAACGGTGATGGTTTGGATGATATTGCCATCGGTTCACCAGGCGCAAATTCTGATGATGGCATGGTTGAGTTTGCGTTTGGCTCGCTTGACGGCTTTGGCGCTTCACTGAGTTCAGTTTCCGGAGTTTCAGTGATTCCAGCCGCCGGCGAAAAATTCGGTTATTGCCTAGCCGCTGTTGACGACCTCAATTCCGATGGTAAAGATGAGTTGTTGATTTGTTCAATCGATTATGAGCAGGGCTCAGATACGGGCAGAATTGAGTTATTCTCCGGTGGCGATTCCAGTGGTATTTGGTCTAAGATGGATAGTCCAAACCAAATGCTACAGGGTAGTAATTTCGGTCAATCAGTTTCCGCCGACGGTGACCTCAACGGCGATGGCTTGGCTGATTTGGTTATTGGCAACACGGGAGACCTGTCCGACAGTTCAGGATTTTCGTCAGTAGAAGTAAGATACGGTTCACCCACTGGCTATGCAACCAATCCAGATCGCTCCTACCAATCGATATCTGCCGGCACATTGTTTGGTTACCATGTTGAGATAATCAACGACCTAAACGGTGATGGATTTGACGAGTTATTCATCTCTGAGCCATATAACACCTCGGGACCATTTAACAGCGGCAATGTATGGGTATTTTACGGCAACTCTATTGGAATTGCCGACCAGCCGAGTGTGCGAATTGTTGGTGACGCAAACAATCTACTGGGTCTTAATTTTGCTTCCGCTGGTGATACCAATGGTGATGGATTAAACGATTTACTAATCACTCGTAAAGGTGGAAACGATGTCAGTAGAGTAGAACTAATCCTAGGTAGTAGTGAGGTAATAGACGGCTCAAGCATCCTAATTGCCCAAGGTTCGGAAAGTTATGGCTCAGTGATGGCTACTGGCGGCGATAGTAACAATGATAATCTGGCAGAATTCATTTTTTCTCACCAAATAACTGATGATACTCAAACCTCATTTTCAAATCTTGAATCCTACAGTAGAAAATTGTTCGAAGTTAGTAATCTAGCCCTACCGGGGGTTTCCATTGATGGAAAAATACAATCCTCAACAGATGGTAATCCAAGCATCATTATGGATGTTGAAAACCACACTGATGGCTACGGACAAACTAAGTTAGTATCACTGCAGAGTAGTTCTCAATCAACCTACTGGAGTGTTCAAGATGTCACGTCATTGACATCACCATTCAACGGCGGCAGCAATTTTGCTACCACTTCATCTGGCTCCCCTTATGTGTTTTACGTGGGTGATGGGTTAAATCTCAAAACCTACAGCGGCTATACCGGAGTTGAATCACCAATACCAACCTCGAGTTCGGATGTTAAGTATCTCTCATCAGCACAAGGAACAAACGACGAGCAGTTCCTGGCCTACTATTCTTCATTTACCAACCAACTAATGCTCAGTCGGTTAACAGAATCAGGTTGGAGTGAAGAAATAGTTGCCAATGATGCAAATATATCATCGCCTATTGCTCTTCACATCGATTCTACTGGAAGTCCAGTTCTCGTTTATCGTAACTATGTCACGGAGGAGCTGAATGTCGCAACTAAAGGCCTGCAATGGATCTCTGATAATTTAACCCTAACCGGTCAGTTAACAGCTCCGTCATTTGCCAGCCAAATCGCTTATGATGACACCATTGTGATTGCGACAATGTTAGACGATGGAAACTTCAACAACTTAAGTGTCATAACCCATAGCGATACTATCACTCAAGAATCGTTTGTCGCAGTAGAATCAGATATCTCCACTAATTTGTCACTGATGTATGATGATAATGGTGGCTTAGTCCTTGCGTCATTGACTTCCAGTGGTAGTTTAATGGTTTATGAACAAGCCAATGGCAGTGATATTTGGAATTCGATATTATTACCTCAACCACAGGACCTTGGCACTGTCAATACCGTTCGTACGAGTGGTGGAAATGTCCCATTGATTGCGGTCAATAGTGAAGTCAATTCAGTCTATGCAAGATTTTCAGGCACTTGGGAAGTGGTAGCCGATACACTGGGCGAGGGGTTAGACGAGTTCGCTCTAACTAGCCATAACTCTCACATTATCATCATTGGTAATCCTGCCGATAGTGATCAGTTATCATGGAGTGCCATGCAGTATAGTCAGGGAATGAGTAATGACGAACAGTGGCATAAATCAACCATAGATGGCTCGCTGATTAAAAATGGTCTTGCCATAACAACATCAGGCAGTAAAATAAATTTGTACATAATGTCTACACTTAGTGGCTCAATTACCAGTATAGAACTATATCACGATACCGACAATGACCATATTTTCGATGCAGTTGACGAACTTGACAACATACCTAATCAATGGTCGGATAGTGATGGTGACGGCTATGGTGATAATCCTAATGCACCAATGGTTGACGCCTGTCCAGACCAAACAGCTACATCATCGATAATCGTGCTGGGCTGCTTTGATTCAGATAGTGATGGTTATGATGATTTAACCGATGATTGTAATACGGCGTTTGGCCTTTCTTGGCTGGGTCGGGTAGGCTGCTCAGATTTTGATCAAGATGGTTGGGTTGACTGGAATTCGCTTTACCCGTTTGGTGATATATTTAGCGACAATTGGAAACAGGCCTTCGATACAGATGGCGACTCATATGGTGATAACCACGGTCCAGATTGTTGTGATACGTGGTATGATACCAACGCTCCTCCAGGCGATGAATTCCCCTTTGACGCCAAACAGTATACCGATTATGATGGCGATGGTTACGGGGATAATTCCTCGGATTTCATCGGTGGTGATGCCTGTAAATTTGATTACGGGACCTCTTATCTTGACCGCCTCGGTTGCCAAGACTCTGATGGTGATGGTGCGTCTGATCCAACCAACTTCTGGAACCAATCAATGGGCGCGGACATTTGGCCGAATGACCCAACACAATGGGCAGATTCCGATGGTGACGGCTTCGGTGATAATGGCTCCAAAAATGCCACAAATCCTGATTACTTCCCTGACAACATTGCAGCAGCAAATGATACCGATGAAGACGGCTACCCAGATGTATTCACCGAGTTTTACAATGGGTCGAATGCTCAAGGCTTGCAAATTGACGGCTGCCCGCTAGTCGCCGGCAATTCTACTAATCCATTCTATGGTTGCGTAGATTCTGACGGTGACAATTATCGAGACATCTACACTTTTGATGTAAATCCTACAACGGGGCTGAGGGAGAATCAAACTGGTGACGCCTTCCCATTCAATCCCGATCAGTGGGCTGATGCTGATGGCGATGGTTTTGGCGATTTCCAAGGCGGCGAACTGGCTGACATCTGTCCAAATGCCCCGGGTGTAATCAATGGGACACTGGGAATTGGTTGCCCGCTAATAGATGGTAATGATGATGATGGCGATTTTGTCATCAATGAGAATGACCAGTGCCCTAACACTCAATTAGGTTTGATTGTGGATTTGAATGGTTGTGCTAACAACCAGCTCGATGATGACAATGATGGTATAACCAATGACGCCGATGCATGTCCTGATACAATCGATGTTACAACTGTCGATAATAGCGGCTGTAGCGAGGCGCAACGACAGATTGATACCGATTCTGACGGAATTTATGATTACCTTGACCTATGTGACCTGACACCGGTCAATGAAATTCCGGACCTTGACGGCTGTTCACTTTCGCAGAAAGACACAGATTCTGATGGCATAACCGATGATGTTGATGTCTGTCCTGACACTCCAGAGAATTACCCTGTGTTAGCAGATGGTTGCACCGATGAAAGCGCCAAGGAGGTTGATTGGGATGAGGATGGCTACACCGAAGATGACGAATTTATGTTTGAACCAACCCAGTGGGCTGATACTGACGGTGACGGTTATGGCGACAATCCTCAGGGAGTAAATGGTGACCAATGCCCATTGATTAGCGGCACTTCAACCCTAGATCGATTAGGTTGCCCAGATTCCGATTTAGACGGTTATTCGGACCCAACTGATGACTTTGCTGCTTCCCCCAGTGGTTTAGCCGATGCCTTTGCCGATGATGCAACACAGTGGCGTGACAATGACGGTGACGGCTATGGTGATAACGCCTCTGGATTAAACCCTGATTTGTGTCCCGCGACGAACCCACTATATCGGACTTCAGTTGATTTGTCAGGCTGTGCGGCAAATGAGCGAGATAGTGATGAAGACGGAATTGTTGACAGCCTAGATAACTGTCCAAACGAAGCACGTGGAACCGATGGTTACTCTGATGGTTGTCCTTTAGAAAAACAATCTGATAGTTCATCATCCAGCATGATTCTTGGCCTGTCAATTACTACATTCATAGCCGTAGTTGCTGGTATTGTTGTTCTACTTGTGCTATTGATAGTCATACTCCGCAATCGAAGATTTGATGATGAGGATTGGTTTGAAGATGAAGACGACCTTGATGATAATTATCAAGAGGATCGCTTATCTTTCCTCGACAAGCCGCGAGGAAGTAATCGCCAAGCACAGCCAATCATGCCTGTGAGGCAACCAGCAGACCGACGTTCTACTCCTTCTAGAGGCGGACCTACCGGAGGCCCACCACCGAGAACTTCAATTCAAACAACCCCACAGCGAAGTGTTGCGCCCTCATCTGGGCCACCTAGCTTTACCGAGGGCCGAATGCCAATTAAGCCTAAAGTATCCAATACGAAGACGGCACGTAAGGTGAAGAAATCGGCCGATAGTGGTGTAAAAGTTCGGCGCGCAGTGGTCGAAATTGCAGATGAAATATTCGACAATATTCCTAAATCAGCTATCGATGATGCGATTGCTGATTTGGGAGATATCTCTTCACAAGACGAAAGACAATTATTGATGTATCTCCAGGAAAAAGGCTGGAATGCACCACAATCTAGAGCGATTATAAACTTAGCAAAAACCCAATCCCGATGAATGAGTAAGGGATTACTTTTGAAACATGAATAAGCAGGCATAACCAACGGAGGAATACGAATGGCAGAATCAGAAATTGCAGGGGCTTCGCTACCAGAGGGTATCGAAGTAGATGAGACGTCTGCATACTTTGGTATCACGGACTCCTCTGACATTGTCCATCAGTTGATGGCAATGGAGAGAGTACAATCAATCACCGCTTTTTTTAGTATGGTTTCTGATGTAGTTTTGAAGCCCGGCGATTTTGATTTCGAAGAGGCAAGCAAAGTGCTAGATTGCGAAGGGGGAGAAATATACTATCTGGTTGCTGGCCACCTTGGATTGATGAGTTTTAGCGACCCACTGTTGCATTATCTAGGACTGCCCGATTCGCACGGCGAAGAATCCCCAAATCCGAAACCACCTCTAACCGACGGTCAATATGAATCACTCAAGCGGTTAGCAGACCCAATGAACATACTCAAGGTATTGGCAATTGCCCAAACCACTGGTGGTCCTGACGAGGTCATGAAGTATTACTTGACGCTGACCAAAATATTTCAACAAACTGAAAATAACTCCTCTTTGCTCATCGATATCGCAAGTGAATTTGATGCCTCACTTGACGTAATTGGTCATGCCATTCCGATAACAAATTTAGCCAACTCGACGGTTGATATCAGTAGTATTCCAGCCCCCGCTGCGCCCAATCCACGCGCCTCTAAATCAGTGGAATTGCCGCCAGCAATCACGCCGTCAAACACAACTGAAAGCCAACAAGTCAATCAGCCAGCAATCAGTTCTATCCCGACCAAGTCAGTTCCTCTTCCTAGCAAATCAATTTCTCAACCAATTATCACAGAGCCAGTGCAAGAACTAGGTATAGACTCGAATATAACCGATCGTAAGGCGGCAAAAGTAACCGAAAACGCCTTTGAAGGTGCCTTTGGCATGATGCCACAAACAGAAACTGAACCAGTGATAAACACAGCAATGCCATTTGCTGATGATTCTATTGAGCCCGTTGACTCAGTCGCAGATGTTGAAACGAGTGTTGAGTATCAGCAAGCCGTTCCCGAACCAATTGAATCAGACGCCGAAGAAACCTTTGTCAGTGCTGCTGAGATGTTTATTGATGCTGATAGTGATAATGATGGGACCCTTTCAGTCGAGGAACTAGCGACTGCAACGGGTCTAAGTTCGGCTGAGACGAAGGAATTGCACAAATCTGCCGACCGTGATAATGATGGCAAGATGTCACTATCTGAATTCGTTGCGTCACCGGCAGCAGACAAAGTTGCCGCTAATCTGCCGCGACCAGTAGCGCCAGTTAGGAAGCCAGTAAGCCGGGTTGAAACTCGCGTGGATGCATCACAAAATGGCGTGCCGCAGCAGGCAATACCACCACAGAATGTCCAACCTCGGCCGATTCCACCACAAAATATCCAACCGCAACCAGCAATCTTACCCCAACCAGTTAACCCAACACCGCAACTAAATCAGCAACCGGTATGGAATCAAACTGTGCAGCCGACCATTCGCTCTGGGGTTAATTGTCGCAGCTGCGGAATTGGGATTGACCCATATTGGCGATTCTGTCCAGTTTGCGGATCACAGAATTTGAACTAGGTCAAATATCAAGGATGAACTGGCCTTCCTGCAGTATCTGCGAATCATCCAACCAAACGCTTGGATTGGTCAACACTCCCGGAATGTGAATGCCCACTGCTGAAGAGCCACCCAGTGCCGAATTGTCACCAATTGAAAAGTAACATGTTCCTAGTCTTTTTTCATCCTCAAGCACATTGCCTCCCATCCTTGCTTGGTCGTTCATTCCAAAGCCAAATTCTGCGACTGTCCAGACATTTTCTCGGTCTTTAGTGCGCAGTTTTTTTGCGACCTCGCCAAATTCTTGTCTGATATTGGCGGCGATTTGACCGCCCTTGACATCGACTACCATACCTTCCTCAATCTGCAACTCAATCCGCTCGTCAAGTAATGTTGAGTCCCACGATCCATCAATTATTAACACCCCATTCATAGTTCCCTCACGCGGCATTATGAAGGCTTTACCAGCAGGTAGGTTAGTTAACATCCTCGGACGATTACAGATTCCATTGTCATCTAATTTCCAATCTCGCCAATTGACCTCAAAGGTGATATCTGTACCTTCTTTTGACTTAACATTAACAATTCTCCGCCGACGGAAATAGGGTCCTAAATTGCTAATACGCTTCTTGATTTTGTTAAAATCTGCTGCCATGCCACCATGAGTGAACATATCGTTAGTGATACCTGGCATGGTTGCAACTCTGGCGCCATCACGTACTGCTTGGCGAACCGCTCTGGTATGAGTGAGCGAATACTTTGTCGGCGCCAATACCACTTGTTGTTGCCGCATCAAATTTGCGACTGGAGTGGGTGGTTCCTCACCGTGATGTTTTGCTTTGGGCATGACAATGAGTAGAACCCGTTCTGATTTTTTGCTAGTCGCCTCGTGTAATGCTTGGCCAATGTCTCCCGTAGTTGGGTCACAGACAATCAGTACGTTTTCACCTCGTCTTATATCCATACAGGTTTCAACCACCATTTTGGCTGACGCAGCGAGTAACTCTTCAATCGGTAGTTCGGCGTCTTTTGAGGCATCAATTGTTTTGGCATTATCCTCAGGACCAATTACCGAATCGACGACGTCATCTAGGTCCTCATCAGATTCTTGGCGAATGCCATCAGGGTTATCCTGTTGTTTCTTCGCCATGGTTGGATGCATTACTGTCTAGGTCTTGAATGTGCGTGCGACACTGCTACAAATTAGGCTAGTGGTTACCTTATTGAGGGGGTAATATCTGCCGTTGGCATGGCGAATTATGATTTGTTTATTGAACGCGTTAAGGACATTCACAAAATAGGTGCGATACAGGGCCATCTTGGTTGGGACCAAGAAACCATTATGCCGGCAAAAGGTGGGAAAGCTAGATCTGAAATATTGTCCTGGCTTGCTAAAGAACAACACAACCGAATCACCGATGGAAACCTTGCGACAATGATTGCCGAGCTTGAGGCTGACGACACTCTAGATCGAGATCAGCGCGCCAATGTTAGAGAAGTCAGACGACGTTACGATAAGGCGATTAAATTACCAACCGAATTTGTTGCCGAGTTTGCTCTGGCTCGTTCACAAGCACTGGTTGCGTGGCAAGAAGCCAGAGCGGATTCAGATTTTGCCAAATTCAAGCCACATTTAGCAAAATTGATTTCGATGACGAATGAGAAAATCGACTATTACGGAGTCGAAACTACGCGCTACGATGTGCTGCTCGATGAATATGAGTTCGGCATGAAGGTGAGTGATTATGACCCACTATTTGCTGGTTTGAAAAGTAAGTTAGTGCCCCTATTGCAGAAAATAATGGCGGCAAAAAAAATCACACCGGATCCCACTTTGCCAGCTGAATTAGTCTTCCCAGTAGCGGCGCAAACGGAGTTCTGTAAACTAGTTTCCAGCGCCACTGGCTTCGATTTCGAGGCTGGTAGAATGGACGCTTCAACTCATCCATTTTCTGCCGGTTTATGGCCCGGAGACACTAGATTTACGACAAGATTTGATGAAAAAGATCCGTTTTCATGCCTCTATGCAGTAATGCATGAAACAGGACACGCCCTGTATGAGCAAGGATTAGACGCTAATCACTCATTTACCCCAAGAGGGGACGCAGTTTCTTTGGGTGTCCACGAATCACAAAGCCGATTCTGGGAGAATCAGGTTGGCCGGACTCCGGCGTTTTGGAAGGTTGCGCTACCATGGTTCAAGGAACACTTCCCAGAATCCCCTGATTGGACTCCTGACGAATTGAACAAGATCGCCAATTGTGTAGAGCCTGGCTTCATCCGTGTAGAAGCAGATGAGATTACCTATAATCTTCATATTATGTTACGCTATGAACTGGAGAAGAAAATCTTCAATGATAATCTTTCAGTAGATGACATACCAAATACTTGGAATGAGATGTTCAAGGAATGGTTTGCTATTGAGGTCCCTGAGGATAGATTAGGCTGTTTGCAAGACATTCATTGGTCAATGGCTGCATTTGGCTATTTCCCCACGTACACTCTAGGAAACCTCTATGCCGCTCAACTTCTCGACGCCATGGGTGAAGAATTAGGTGATGTGGATGCCATTGTTGAAAGTGGAGATTGGCAACCGATGCTAGATTGGTTGCGCAATAAAATCCATCAAGAAGGTAGTAAGTTTACCCCTAGTGAACTAATTCATAATGCCACTGGCAAGCCACCAACGCCTCAACCGTTCATCAATTATGTCGAAAAGAAGTATGGTGAATTATACAACTTGTAGGTTATTCCTCTGAGTCCTCACCAGTGGTCAATGCCACGAGTTTATCCAGTCGTGCCGTTAAATCAGCAATTGCATCCTTCAAATCATTGGTCCTATCATCCTCATGCTCCGAGCCGAACGATATTCCAAGTAACGTAATCATTCCACCTGCCAACATGGTTAGCGCTGGCCAGTATACATCAGATGCTGTCATGTTGCCATCGGCTTCAATACCGCCCCAAAATGCACCTAAAATAAAAACGACAAAGCCGATTATTATCTGTTGATAACCACTGCCAAATGTGTCCTCTAAACTACTCATATACTCACCTTGAGTGAAAATTCAGTGGAACACTATTTATTTTTATTTCCAAAATTGCTGTTTTTACCGCGATTAAGGCTATTTCCATGGTTCCATCAGCAGGGGTTTTCCAACTTCACCAGGCTCTACCAGAATTCGACCCTTTTGCCCAGTTCCTTCAGACCGCTCGAATACCGGCACGCCCTCTACCACAGTTAATACTGGCCATCCGGTTAATTCTCTTCCCCTAAATGGGTTCCAGCGAACCCTTGCCCAGCAGTTTTCATCCTCTACTACAGCAGTGTAATTCATGTCGACTAGGACGACATCGCCGTCATAACCGACTGTTAACTTGCCTTTCCCAATCATTTGATAGCAATCTGCGACATTGGTAGACATCCAGCGTACAACATCTTCGAGTGAGCATCTTCCTTGATTGACATAATTCAGCATGACGGGTAATGAAGTCTCAACTCCTGGCATACCGCTCGGTGCTTCAGGGAATCCCTTGGATTTTGCTTCAAGCGTGTGGGGTGCATGGTCGGTCGCAATACATTGAATGGTTCCGTCAAGTAATCGCTGCCACAGTGTCTCACGATCTTTAGCATATCGAATTGGCGGATTCATTTGCAGTCTGACACCTTGTTCGTCAACATCGGTTTCGTCAAAAGTCAAGTGCTGAGGGAGTACCTCGGTAGTGATTATTGGGTGTCCATCGGCTACCGATGGTAGCTTACAATGATCGGTTAGATAATCTGCTTCGATAGCTGAGGTTAGGTGTAGAATGTGCAATCTATGACCTGTTTTATGAGCCAGTTCGACTGATAGTTTTGTGGCTAATAGCGCCGTAATATCATCTCGGTAATATGCGTGAGCGGCAACATCTGTCCGACCCTCGATTAATTTCTTCCGCTCAGCCTTGCGATCTTCGTCTTCAGCATGCACTGCAATTAACCCGGCCGTTTCGGTAAAAATCTGCTCAAGCGCCGACTTGTCTGACACCAGCAAAGTGCCTGTAGAAACTCCCATGAAAATTTTGATTCCACAGATGCCGGGAATAGCAATTGGGTTTTCTTTGGTTCCGACTGCTTCCTGTAGGTCAGAGATGTTGTCCTCGGTTGCACCGATGAAAAATCCGTAATTAGTGATGCATTTTGCGGCTGCAGTCGCTAATTTGCCCCGCATTCCCTCAAGGGTGGTAATCGATGGAACATTATTCGGCATATCAAGGAAAGCAGTTACTCCGCCACTAGCCGCAGCAATTGACCCACTGCCTAAGTCCTCCTTGTCGGGTTGGCCTGGGTCGCGGAAGTGAACTTGAGGGTCAATGCACCCAGGCAACAAATGTAGGCCGGTTCCATCGACAAACATCTCGTCATCGTGGTTATGTAGCGAGCCAACTTCGCCAATTTCGGCAATTATTCCATTGGTGATTCTTAAGTCGCCGGACTTTGTTGTGTCGGGTAGAACCATGGTGGCTCCGCTAATTAGTAAATTGCCGCTATTCGCCATTGTAATCGACTCCTTGCAAAGCGAGTCAATGAATGAACTTTGAGGTCATTTATCGCCGACATGCGGACTTGGGTCTGAACGCCGTGCATACCGAATCTATCATGTCAATATACGGACCACCGAGCAGATCTACGCAGTATGGCACTGCTTGCCAGATTTCGTCGATTGTCTCCCTAATGGCTTTTGGACGCCCAGGTAGATTGAAGATTAGACAATCTCCGCGCGTCCCACCCAATTGTCGAGAAAGGATGGCAGTTGGCACATAGCGTAGGGATATCGCTCGCATCTGTTCACCAAACCCATCTAGGATTCGTTCACAAACTGTCGTCGTCGCCTCTGGCGTTACATCCCGTACCGCAGGACCAGTTCCACCGGTGGTGACAATAATCGAACAACCCACATCATCTGATAAGCGAATTAGTTCGGATTCAATTAACGAAATCTCATCTGCGACACAGACATAGTGGACTTCGACTGGACTGGCAATAGCCGCTTTGAGGAATTCAAAAATTGCTGGGCCACCCTCATCATCATAATCTCCACGACTAGCTCGATCGCTAACAGTGACTATACCGATTTTGACAAAGTCGCCACAGGTTTCTGCATTGCCGCTTAATTGGGACACAGCATCCAAACCATTCACCAACTCATGCCTCGCCATACTTTGCATCAACGTCAGCATGGAAATTGTCTAACAGGGTATCTTCAAACAATTCAGTTTGCCTACGCACCTTGGTTGAGCGAACGTGAAGGAATGCAGCCCCG